>Ga0247841_10005790_pt1 | contig 19649 bp, 16 predicted proteins | sample LaCruzMarch2015__2_FD_192410 | JGI IMG/M metagenome (GOLD analysis project Ga0247841, IMG submission 192410) | Freshwater microbial communities from meromictic Lake La Cruz, Castile-La Mancha, Spain - LaCruzMarch2015_18m | ecosystem: Environmental > Aquatic > Freshwater > Lake | place: Spain... | reverse complement strand
AGGAAGTTATTAGAATTATTAATCGCAAACCTAGAAAATCATTGAATTATTTATGTGCATACGAAGCATTTTACGGTGTTAAACTTAATTTATAACAATTTGTTGCACTTTGGACTGGAAATCAGGTAATTTATTTCAATACATATAAATATTTTATGTTAAAAGTCAACTACAATAAAATATACTTATGTTTTTTAATAAAAATAAAAAATAGAGACGCATGCAATGCGTCTCTACAAAAATAAATAAAATAAAATATAAAAACAAAACCCGCAATTTCTTGCGAGTATTTATTATAATATCTATATGGTTACAATAGTTCATATAAGACAATTCATTCACTGTTAGTTATTAGTTGTTAGTTTTTCACTAAATTTTATAACTTCATATCCAAATCATACTTCTTCTCTTCACAATACTTCTTTGCTTTTTCATACAACTCATCGCATTTACTTACTCGTTCTTGTTTGCCATTTTCTCTATCGATCATTTCTTGGTACCATCATTTTCTTCTCTCTATTTCAGCCAATGAAGCAAGGCTGACTATTTCATCATTGGTGATTGCCATACCTGCACAGTTGATTCACATGTCAGTAGGGGACTGGTATTTTACCATATAATTTTTGTGATTGACGATTTTTTTTGCGATATTCATAACGACTTCAAATGCTTCTACATCTCTATTATAATTCACGGAATCTTGTCCGTACGCTTTCTTATGATAGGTATCCAACATATTATAGTCACCGATATCTATAGTAGCTGCTTCATACGCTAAATTTACGGGATGCTCAAGCGGTAAGTTCCGAATAGGAAATGTCTCGTATTTTGCATATCATGATTTAATATCAATTTGATGATCATTATAAATCTGTCCCAAACAGGTAGACATTTTTCCGCTACTGGAAGCGGCTCCTGTAACCAAAATTAAATTTTTTGTCAAAGGAATATGATCGTCGTAGCCGAATCCATCTTCGCTCAAAATAGCATCTGTGTTGTAGGGATATCCGTTAATCTTATATCTTTCCCATACTCTATATTGTTTTCTTTGAAAATCTTTTTCGAATGCGAGAATTACATCAAGCATATTTCCTACATCGATATTGTTGATGACGATATGTGGTTTGATTCCAGTATTTTTTTCTATAATCCTAATCATTTGATAGACGTACTCCTTGTAATCGATATCTTTGTTGCTCAATTGTCTATTGGATAAGATATCATTTGCATTGACGCAAAATAAGATTTCAGCCTGACTTTTCAATGACGCGAAAATATGTTTCTTCGATTCGGGATCAAATCATGGGAGTACTCTCGCTGCGTGAGCGTCATACATAAATTTTCCTCAGATCTCGAGATATAATCTTCCACCACCAAAATTAGCTATCCTATCGAGGATTTTTTCTTTTTGGAGTCTAACGTATTTTTCACCATCAAAACCATTTCTTTTATAGTTGATGATGTCGGAGGAGTTGATTGTGGTCATATCATAAAATAGAGAATAAATTAATTACTTAATTATAATCGTTTTTCTTATATTTTACAAAAAAAAGCAATATATCTAGCATATTCTCTTGCGTTTTTACATAAATATGATGTTATTTAGTTTTTTAGCATGATAGCGTAAGGGACGGTCGTCCCGATATGTCGGGATCCCCTACAAAACATATTTCAATTCTTAATTCTCAATTTTCAATTCTTAATTTTCAATTTTCAATTCTCAATTTTCAATTTTTAATTCTTAATTAGTTTTCCATTATCCAATCTAATCACTTCATCAGCAAATTTTAAAATATTTTTATCATGCTCGATCATCAGGATAGTATCGCCTTTGTTCAAAAATTCTTTGATGACTTTCAAAAGTTTCACGATATCTTCCGAATGGAGTCCGACCGTCGGTTCATCCAAAAAGTACATAGTATGCCCTTTATATGATTTTAATAAATGTTTCACGAGTTTCAGTCTTTGACTTTCTCCACCCGAAAGCATATGTGCTGGCTGTCCCATTCTTAGGTAGCCAAGCCCGATATTGACCATGAGCTGCAAATCTTCACGGATATGATCAATTTCAGCAAAGAAGTCTAAAGCATCGCTGATATACATATCAAGAACTTCAGAAATAGTTTTTCCTCTCCACTTGATTCACAAAATTTCCGTCTTGTATCTTTTGCCATGACAGAGTTCACAAGCGATATAGGTGTCTGGCAAAAACTGCAATTCTATTTTTTTATATCCATATCCATCACAGGCAGGACAAGCTCATTTATTTGAATTGAAACTATAATAGCTCGCATTGAAACCAAGATATTTACTATCCGTAGTTCATGCATAGAGTTGCCTGATAGCATCAAACGTTCAGATGAATGTAGCAGGACATGATCTCGGTGTTTTTCCGATACTGGTCTGATCGACATAAATAGTATTTTTGATTTCTTCATGACCGATGATAGTTTCCACCGCTAAGTCCTTATGAAATTCCTGCATCGCTAAATTTTCATAATGCTCATATTTTTCTTTATTCATGACGGGTGCAGCAAGGATGTCTTGTCGATTCCATCATTGTTTCAATAGGGTTAATCTGATGAAACTCTGGATGAATTTTTGTTTTTCATTTAAAAATTTATATAAGGTAGAGTACATTAACGTTGTTTTTCCGGCTCCGGAAGGTCACGTGATGATGGTAAACGTTCATAATTTAATCTGAACATCAATGCCTTGCAGATTGAATTTCGATGCTTTTTTTATCTTGATGACCGAATTGCTTGGAGTATGTTCAAAATCTATAGATACTTTTTTCTTTCATAAAATATATTGCGCAGTAAGCGTATCAGATTTCAAAAAATCTTCGTAGGTACCATTAAACATGAGGTGTCCACCGAAGTCTCCAGCGCCTGGTCAGATTTCAACCACTCGATCAGATTCTTTGATAAATTCTTCATTGTGTTCTACTACGATGATGGTATTACCCATTTCTCTCAACTTTTTGATCGCTACGATTGCTCTATGGATTTCTACATCATCGAGACCGATAGTTGGTTCATCAAGCACGTAAATGATTCCCGTCAATTTATTTCCCAATTGTTTCGCCAATCTTAGTCTCTGTATTTCACCTCAAGAAAGCGTATCGATTCATCTACTTAAACTTAAATATCCAAGTCATAGATCCTGGATCGTCTTTGCTCTATCGATGAGGGGATTGATAATTCTTTGGACGAGTGTTTTATCTTTGTTCGTAACTTCTTTATAGAGATCTACAAAACTAATCAATTCGTTGAGCGGCATTCTCTGTAATTCAGCGATATTAAACTTAGAGGCATGATGCATGATTCATGACGCATGATTTTTTTTGTCTTGATACTTGATACTTATGTCTTGTGTCTTAAGAAAAACGTTTAGACTTTCCTTCTTTAATTTCGTTCCATTACATTCATTACAGGTTTTCATATCTAGCATAACCTGAAAGTCAACGGTCAATAGCCCTTTTGCATATTGATCTTTGATGATTTCTTCGATTCATTTATAATACATGCTGATAAATTTTCCTCCATAATTGACTCTGAGAAGTTCTTCATCACCAAAAAGTACAACATGTTGAAACCATTCCGGTAAATCTTTCCAAAGTTTATCAGGATCAATGCTATATTTCTGCGCCAATTTCAAAAGCAATGATTGTCAGAGATTAGAGTCTCTTCGTGGTAAAATAGCTTTCATATATGGGCTTGTGGGATCGAGCATTTTATCAAAATCTATCTGTAAGATTTCTCAGATACCATGACACGTCGTACACGCTCATTCCTGTCTATTAGGTGAAAAATGCTGCGGAGTAAAATCCGGATACGTGATATTACAATCCGCACAATACATTTTATCGGTAAATCGCTGAATCTCTCAGTTTCAATCTGTCTTACTCTTTTTACTTGATGTTTTATTTCCTATTTTTTCCGTAACGTAGATTCCAAACTTTTTAAACTCTCCCAATATCTTGATGATATCTTCTTTCAATCTTCATAATTTTTCTGATTCGACGGTTACTCTATCGTAGATACCATAGGTATTGAGCGGAAAATATTCAGCTGGAACATTCGGCGTTTCGAGATAAAAATACTCAATGGGTTCTAAAGAACCGGTTTCAGGTTGAATGTTTCATAGAGCAGATTTTTTCTTATTTGTTCCTTGCTCCTTGTTCCCTGCTCCTTGCTCCTTTTTTCCTGCGACAAGCAAATAACGAGTAAATCCCTTACCTTTTTCTACTTTATTTCTATTTTTTTTTACAAATTCCATGAGGTCTTCTTTTTTTTCAAACTTACCTGATTCTTGCAAAAGATATATTTTCTGATTCATATAATTCGTTTGGATTTCATTCATGACTTGTTCAATCGTCTGAGGTTTGATCTCTTTTCCACAGCTATAACAATAGCTATCACCGAGCTTTGCATAGAGCAATCTCAAGTAATCATCAATCTCTGTCAGCGTTCCTACCGAGCTTCTTGAATTTCCTCATTTTTTATTTTGTTCGATTGCGATAGCAGGGGAGAGTCCGCTACAATACTCGATTTCTGGTCTTTCTCCCAAATTAAAAAATTGTCTCAAATAACTTGAGAGTGATTCTATATATCTATATTGTCCTTCTTTATAAATCGTATCGAATGCGAGCGATGACTTACCAGAACCGGAAACTCCCGTGATAGTGATTAGCTTGTTTTTTGGTATTTCAAGATCGATATTTCTGAGGTTATGAGTTTTTACTCATTGAAAAGTAATTTTATTTTCAAGATTCCCCACGTTCTGGATGATATGTTTTTCTACAGATTTTTTTGCCATGTTTTTGAATTCAGAATTTAGAATTTAAAATTTAGAAATTAGAATTACACTTAATTACGTCATTCCCGACGTTTAATACGCTTTAGGGGATAGATTGGGAATCCAAGTTGCTTTATATGGATTCCGGCCGCAAAGCTTGACGCCGGAATGAGGCTGGAACGGTGTAAAATTAGAACTTAGATAATTAGATTTTTAGAGGTTTAGAAATTGAAAATTAGAAACCCCGACGTTTCGGGGGGCCGAACATGTCGGCCTTGAAAATTATTCTATCTCTAATCTGTTTTTGATTGTTTTCATCTTGTTCGTCATAGCTTTTTCTACATCGATATTGAGTGATTTTGCTATCATGAGTGCGGCAAATAAGACATCAGCCATTTCGTGCTCAAGATTTTCTGGTGAATATTTTTCTAATTTTTCTTTCCTTCCATGCCCATAATGCGTTAGGATCTGCTCATAGAGTTCGCCGACTTCTTCAGCGAGTTTCATGGATCTCAAGAGCGTATGTTTTTCTATATCCATATCGGCATCTACTTTCATAAAATGTTCATTTACTTTATGTATAAATTCCAAAAGCTCTTTCATTTCCATGGGTAGAAATTAGAAAATTAAAATTTAGACTGATTAGACCGATAAAGATAGATTGGACGGATTTGATGGATTAGATTCTAACCCGCCTATCCCATCTATTCTCACTATCCCGTCTATCTTTTTTAGTAACTATTTTTCAGTTCTCGATCCAATACTTTCAGAAACTTAGGGACTATTCCATATCTTGTAGCACCGCTATATGCTGCTCCATATCCATCATAAACATAATTAGGATTGATTGGTAGGGCGACATATCCGCTTTCTGTACTTCCGGTAATAGTAGCTCAGTTGTAGAGCGCTGCATGGTTCACGAGTCCGGTCATATTGAAGCCGGTGTACGTCAATGATATTCAGAGTCTATTTGTATATTGAACATATTTTGCTTTGGAGAAGTCGATGAAGTCTTGGACAGATTGCAGAAATTTTGCTTCTGTAATCGTGCCTGTTCCATAGTCCTTACTTAATATCTGGAACGGTCCATCACCATTGTTTGGTAAATAATATCCGCAAGTTGTCTCTCTATATCGTGTTGCCATCGTCAATGCCGTAGGAAAGTTATTTGCAAAACTAATACTATCGATAGTATTATATCGTCATGTGCAACTATCTATACCAGTGATTTCCACGCTAAATCCACCGCTATATTGATCGGAAAAATTTTGTTTAAATTGTTTAGAAGTAGCTTTGACTACTGTTTTTTGATTGTTTACTTGGGTAATCGTATATGCAGAAAGCATATCGAGATAGTAGCTGAGTTGCTCGTTGGAAGCATACTGCTCTTTGAGTGTTTTGAGCTGGATATAGAAGTCTCATTTCGTCTGCACATTGCCTGAGCTAGCAGTATCGAGCTGTGCTTTGATTAAATTAATTTGGGTAACATCTTGTGTAGTAGGTGTATACGCAAAGGTACAACCGAACATAAGTCCGATGATAGCAAAAGAAATGATTTTTTTCATAAGCGTTTTTTTTTAAAATACAAAAGCGGAAATGTGAAAAACTAGTAAGTTTTTCAAAAAATCCACTTTTCAATATAGTATTTTACAAGAAGCTTGCAAGGAGAAAATAGTAGAATGTTAGAGCAAAATAGAAATTACCGCATAATCAGCAAAGTAGAAATTGCCGGTTCACTTATAATTTATCAATTAGCTTCTGAGCTTTATGGTGTATTTGTCTTTGTTTTGATATTTTATGTTTTTCTATTCTTCTTTGATTTGCTAGTTGAACAATACGTTCTTTCTCGATTTTTCTTTTTTTACTTCGATAAATTGCTCTATTACGTTCAACTTCATTATATGGAATTTCCTTAAAAACTACAAGTTTTTCTTCTATTGATTTTCATGCATGAATATGGAGCTTTCCATCAATAGTATTCGCTACAAGCAGTCTTTTTTTCGGGTATACTGTATATTCTTTTGATGATTCTATTTGGAAACATCTTTTCTTATATTGAATTATATAGTCATTACTTAGAGACCTTAGTTCTTCTCTAGCAAATATTCGATCAAGATTGTTTTTTTGATCTTGAGTAAGCTGAATATTTACGTCTCCTTCTTTGTTTGCAGGTTTTCAAAATTGCTCATTGAACTTAGGAATAAATACATCTCTAATAAACTTATTCGCAGCATCTACTGTTGATATCTTCGCTAGTCTTAATTCCCAAACTAATCTATCTTGAAGCGTATCATTACATTTTTCTACTCTTCATTTTGCTTCTGGACTATTCGCGCTTATTAGATGACATCAGAGTTTTCTCATGGAATTATCGAAATGTGTTCTTACCTCTTTTGTATTCACAGCTTTCCCATGATTAACTTTATATGTTGAAAACTTATCAAGATAAATTGATCTCGGTACGCCATTTATCAAAATATCTTCTATCCAAAAATCTACTACACATTCATATCATTCATTATTGCACAGCTTTGCGTGTCTAATTTTTCATGTAGCATCATCTATGTCTAGAAGCAAACAATATTCTTCACCTCTATCTTCAAATCGCAAGTGATAACTACCATCAAATTGACTCATCTCTCCAAAGAAATCTTTTCTTGGTCTCCTAGATCTATGTTTGTGACTTTCTTTTGTTTTCTTTTCCCATATTTTCTCTGCAATCATAACGGTTCTTACAGTTTCTTTTGAAACCATCACATTATAGATATCTTCTAATTTTTCTGTTATGAAAATTGGCTTACAATCTTTATAATCTTCTTGTTTTATGATATCAATAATTGTACTCTTTTGTTGATCACTTATGTGGTGATTAGATTTTCTTCAAATTAGCCCATGAATAAGTCATTCTTCTCAGAATTGTTTATATTGTTTTAGTAGATTTCTTATCTGTCTTTCCTTAATTCAAAGCTCTATTCCTGCTTGAATTTCACTGATTCTTCATTCTATGACTTGGTCTAGTATTTCAACTCTTTTGTGTAATTTATAAAATGCTTCTGAACTCATTGGAATAGAATTTTTGGTCATTTTTAATGGTTATAATCTAAATAATCGATTATAACCGGTAATTTCTATTTTGCCAGAACCGGCAATTTCTATTTTTGTGTAACAGAGAAAATAGTAGAATATGTTATTCTGTAGTTTCAGATTCACTTTATGTTTCAGTTGTTCCAGATTCTGCTCAGAATGTCATTTTTTTAAGCGCGTCGTAATTTCCTGGTTTATTTTTTGTCCCTGCTGATATTACATTCGTTCATCATCAGAGTAATTGATAAAGTCTTCCAGCATTAGTTCCAGCATCATTCATTGAATTTGGTGTATTGAAGTACGCTTGTAAGGTTTCATCTTTGGTATCAGTTAATCTTCATGTGAATCATGCTGCCTGAGCATGTATATCAGTATCTAATGTTTTTAAGAGAAGATTAATCCAAGTAGGATTGGTGACAGACAATCATCATTTTCTTTCTTTAGATAATTGTGCAGATCTAGAAAAAAAGTTAGGATAATCTTCTTTCTTACTAGTTAGTTGACCCAATTCTGTCCAGTCATTATCTTTCCAGTAGATATTTCCGGTGATCTGCTCTCTAAAACTATCTTCGTATTTTTCAAATACACCATTTTCATATTTACCGAATTCACCCTTGGCACTCATTCCAGCTCCTTGTAGTAATTTCTCTCTATTTTTGCTGGCAAATTTTTGTGCTGCAACGATAGAAGTACCTCATGCAAGAGGAAGGATAGGTAATGTCTTGGCAAACTTTTCAACGTTTTCGGTGACTTTTTTCATGACATCGGCAACTGGTCATGTTCATGACGTAGCTGCTATCTTGATAAATTCTCGCATTAGAAACATAGTAAGGAAAAAGATAATCAGATTGGCAAAGATAGTTTGTCAGGTCTCTTTGACGGTAGTTCCTATACCTTGGGTATCAAGAGGATCTTTGCCTCGTACATTACCTTCTTTGACTTTGATAGTAGTGATGTCACTCACTGCCAATGTAGAAGATCAATTCGTGATACTTATTGTCACTCCATTGATTTCTTTGGGCATAGCGGTCTGCATGACTTTTTGTATACTTACTACAAAGATAAGAATCATAGAAAAACCTGCCACGAAGATTACAGGCTTGAAAATCAGATCGATCATGACCTTAAAGCTCAGATATTTTCCTATTCATCAAGAGCTTCATCATTCCAGTCATTTGTCTTTGAAAAAAAGCATAGAAAGGACTATTATCGGTGATGCTATGATAAAAATTCGAAGAAATGCTACTCTGATAATATTTGCCAGAAAGAGCAGTGCGAGTCATAAGGTATACATTAAGATAACTACTAATCTCAGAGAAAACGAAATAGTCAGTTGTTCTGCTCCTGCGGTTTGTCCTACATTCATATAATTTTGAAACTTGAAGACACTGAATCCGAGATAAATAAGCGGTCCGCTGACAGAATCATAGGTAGGCAGGATTTCATCCCAGTTTTCTGTGGGTGCTGGTGTTTTATCTGTAGTCGTCCAAATACCATTTCCATTCATATCCAACATATATTTTGTTGGAGTAGCTTCAATCTGGTCTTTGATATAATTTTGTAGATCGGTGTTGTTATGTAAAAAAGTGCTTGGAAATGCGCCCACAGCGGAAACAGCTATCGTAGAAATATCCACCAATGCTCCTACCATAAATCGGCTAGCTTGGATGAGTATACCTGCAACTAACGTCTTCGTTATGATATCTTTGATATTCATCTTATCTTTTCCGGTAAGGTTTTTGACGATATTAAAGAGTACGATACCTAGCAATGCAAAATTAGCAAAATTTTTCATGATGTTCCATATCTTCCAAAGATAGATATCCATATGGATAATAGATGCATATACCAGATCATTGGTCATAAGTTTTCCTGCAAGGACAGCAAGGATCACCCATCATCGTGAACAGAGTGCTAATATCTGATTTAGTTTTTCTTGTACGGTACTGAGTCATGACGCATTAGTTTCTACCTGTGCAAAGGTAGGCAAGATAAAGAAATATCAGACAATCACCATAAACCCAACGATTTTAATCGTCTTGGGATGAAGTAATGTTCTGATGAGTTTCTTTATAAGCATAACTAAGGGTGCAAAGGAACTAAAGGACTAAAAGGTGCAAAGGGTAATAAGATGGATTAGGTGGTAGTAATTGGATAGGTATATGCTTGAGGTGTTGTTCCTGCTGTTGGTGTTTGAGTGATGGTATATTTTTTATTATCTGCTGCTGTTATTTCATATGTTTTTGGACCGGTTGTTGTTATTGTTGCAAAATAATTTTCAATTATTGTTTTATTTGCTTCAGTAGGTTCTTTAAATATAGTTTCGAGAGCAGCTTTGTTAGTTGGAGTACCTATTATGCCTTTCAATGCTGTTTCTTGAGAAGTAGGAGTAGTGGTTTCTGTCGCGACATATTTATCTCCGGACTTAGTAATAGTATATGTTTTTTTATCGATAGATGGTGGTGTAGTATAAATAGTATTGCCTGCTGCGAAATAAGCATCCATTTTATCTTTATTTGCTGGAGTATTATTAATAAATGTTTCTACTTGATCTTTAGCTGTAAGATCTTTTTTACCAGATATAATCGTATCTAAATCAGCTTTTAATTTTCCTGTTGTGTATGTATCATACCAACCTTCTGGTGCTCCTGCTTCTTCTGTTGCTGTTATTAATTTATCCTTCTCTGCTTTGTCTTTTATCTTTTCTATAGCTTCATACATAGCAGATATACTAGCGCTAGAGCCAATGAATGCTTTCATGTCTTCTTTTTTTACTTTTAGTTCTGTCATTCATTTCTCTATGTCTTCTTTGGTTGCACCTGAAATGATATATTTGCTAGCAGTGTCTGTAGTAAATGCTGTAGGAATATCAGGTTCTTTGAATAGGTCTTCAATTTTATTGTTTTGTGATGTTACTCTTTCTCCTATCCATTGTTCTGGACGGTTCGAAAGTACATTCCATGCACTACCAACACCAACATTTCATCATCATGGTAATGATATAATAGGCATCGTTGAGAAAACATTCTGCCCAAAGTCCTGAACTTGCTTTTGGATGAAGTCTCCGAGTGCGTTAGCTTTGATAGCAGCGAAGAGAATCGTTCGTAAAAGTCCTATAGCAAAGAAGTTGACGATAAGTCGTGATAATCGATCAAGTGATCATCATCGATCAAAATTTTTAAATTCGACTTGGCTTGAACCTATCATAAATGCTTCATTATCAGGATCTTTAGCATCAGCAGGTTGCATATGAAAACTTTCTGCCATCTCTGCGGAGATGTGTTGATTGTCATCAGTTTTAAATCCGTTGATCAGCGCGGTCATAAAAATCAGTGAAATGCTCAGCGCGGCCACGGTAATGACCGGAGCGAAAATCAGTTTAAAGACATTATTGAGATCCAAATGTTTATCTAAACCTCACAGCGCCTCTTTGGGAATAAAATCACTAAATACTTTTTTGATGACAAGAAACGGTGATCAGGCAATATAGAGCCGAAGCAGTCCTACTCTCGCAATCAGCACTATCGCCAATGCAATCAGCGGAAAAAATAATGCGATAGCGATTCATGTCTTAATCAAAAATATACCTGAAGTCTCTGATATGCTCGTCACACTTGTATCCGTAAGCTGTGCAAAATTGAGTAACGATGAGTACATAGTCACCAGCGGTCCTACAAATCATTTGGATTTATTGATGAGATCAGAAATAGTTGTAGACGTGCTTGCACCAAAAAAATTATTTCATTTGACAAATGCATCTTGTTTATATCATAATTTGAGATTAACTAAATTTTTTTTCACCAAATCGGTATTTCGCCATCAGGTGATATTGGTCAATGCAGTTATATGGGATTTATATACTTCTACGGATCATTTTCCCTCTCCATAATCTTGTAAACAAGCGATATTATTATCACATGTATAATTTTCAAGTAATTTCATAAACGCTACTTCATTCCACATCACCAATTGGTTGCCAAACAAGACACATACTTCATATCATGCGTATCCTGATTTATCATCTTTAAAATTCTCAAAATTATTAAATTGTGGATCACCGAGTTCCCTTCCTATGATGAAAGAGTTTTTTACATTACACGGTGAGATATCTATTTGTTTTCCATTAGCTCATTTGGGATATACAGTAGAATACCATATTCTAAAATCCTCTCATTTTTCACTGAGTGAACTAAACTTATCGAGATCTATCTCGCTATTTACGGTCAGAATTTTTTGTTTTCCTATATCTGTATTTTTTAATACGCTGAGTGGAAGTCATCCAACTGCATAGGTAGCTATCGTAGAAATATCAACCATCGCTGCCATAAGAAACCGGCTAGCCTGGATAAGTATTCCCGCAATCAATGTTTTTTTGATGATATCTATAGGTCATTTTTCGTCTTTGGGCATAAAGAGATTTTTGATGATGGCAAAGAGCACCATAAATCACAGCGCGAAATTGGCAAAGTTTTTCATCATATTCCAAAATTTCCACAATGGAGCATCCAAGTGGAAAACTGATGCATAGACGAGCGTGTTATCCAATGCAATTCCTGCGACAATCAATAATGGCCAGAGCAGGAGGTAGATGAGTTTAAGTACAAGATTGAGTGTTTCTCGAAGTGCCATAGTGCTAGGTGCTTTAGCATCTTCTTTTTCAGCGGGATCTTGTATTGCTCCTTCATCATATGATACTGCATGTACGGGTTCTGCTACTCCTACGTATCCATTGAAAAAAACTCCTGTACATCACATGATGAGGACAACTCACAATATCTTTTTCACTATGTTGGACTTGAATATTCTCATATGATTTGCTAAATAACTAAATGAATAATGGTTACAGGGAACAAGTTGAAGGGAGCAGGTTATTATCTCTTGCTCGTTGCTACCTGCTCCTTGCTCCTGAGTATATATAGTAAAGTATATCCCCAAATCGTCCAAACACCAAATAAACGTTCACTTTATCTACTAGTTACCTTGCAAAAAGTGGAAAAATATATATAACATGTAATAACTAACTACGTTCGCGTAATGAACTTCGTGTAATGTAAATTACTATTCATTATCATTCATTACCATCCATTACAAACGAAGTTTTTATTACAATCCATTACGTCCGCCTAGGCGGATAAATTACTTTTAGTTTGTTAGTTTATTTATGTTGTTTCTCAATATTTCCAGTGATTATGTCCATTTGCTTGATGATCAAGATGAACACTTTCTTGAGCGCAATGGGATAGAAAATACCTTATGACCTACACTTTTGGAGTATACCCAAAGTCATCCCGTAGAGACGATTTTTTTGCTCAATGGACCTGGTGGGTTTACCAATCTCAGAGTAGGGACTCTGACGCTCAATATGATGAATACACTTCTCGAACATGATACCTGAACCTTCATCCCGCTCGCTTCCATCACCAAAATCGACTTGTATACCTATGCATACCAACAAGGACGATTGCCGAGATATGGAATCATCTATATAGGACAGAAGCACAATGTCTGGAGATATGACTTTCAGGAAAAAAAATATGAACAAATATCATTAGACAATATTAATTATTCTGACTATACTTTTCTCGATTTTGTCCATGACACATATCGACCGACTACCGAAGCGATGATTGCTTTTTCTATGCAAAACAATACGCTCTATCTTCACTACAATAACGAATCATATCCTCTAGACCTTACACATCTTCGCATTCCTTTGACGATGACCGTTCAACCAGAATATCTCATAGACCCGACGATGAACTAGTTACCTCACCCCTCCCGACCTCCCCTGTGGGGAGGCAAACAACCTCACCCCTGCCTACCGCAGGCAGGCCACCTCTCCTGTCAGAGAGGAGTGTAATTAAACTGAGGGCCTCTCTGTTAGGAGAGGAAACGAAGGTGATGTTGTTCGCTAAAATACAAAGGTGAGGTTAAAAAAAATTAAAATAAAAATTAATCTTTTAATCTTAATAATCTTTTAATCTTAATAATCTTTTAATATTTTAATATAATAATCATGCAAACAAACTTCCGCAAGCAGAAAAATATCCTTGGTATCGATCGAGGGACAAAATATATCGGTTTAGCATACGCTATCCAATGAAGCGATGTAATTTTTCCTATCGGTTATATTCTCAATGACAAAATGATGTACTTCAATGTTGCAGGTATTATAGAAAAACACAATATCGCGAAAATCATGCTTGGATGGCCAAGCAAACAAAAAGATATCCAGGAAAAAATCCAATGATTTATGAAAAGTCTCGGATTTATTATAGATAATAGAGAGATAGAAATCCAGCTTGTGGAGGAGGATTATACGAGCGTACAATCAGGAGAAATTACGTCCAATTTCAAAAAAAATGCCGCCGAAGATACGGTCAGTGCAATGCTTATTTTGGAAAGAGGATTGAGAGACAATAAAGAAAAAACAACTAACAGTTAACAACTAATAACTAACAACGTAGTTTTTTTTTGATTAATAAATAAAATAAATTTCATATTTATTTTTTTTCTGTCCTCCTTTCCCAAAGGAGGGGTGGTCTGGTAATTACCGGACCGGAGGATTTAAGCATATGCAAATTTAAAAATCCCTCATCCGTAAATACGGATACCTCTCCCTTTAAAAGGGGAGACAAAAAAAATAAAAAAAATCCGGACAAAAAATCCGGATATATATATTTTATTTTATTTTATAAGATTAATATTATAAAGGTGGTAGAGAAATATTTAATTCTCTTGTTGTGTCTTCAAAAGACACTCTATCATTATAATACTTATCCAATAATATTAATTGTTTGTTAAATATTTTTACTTCAGCATGAGCGGTTATTTCAGTATAGTCTTTAGTTCGACCTATGTCATGGCCATTTATAGCACTCTGGCTGAATAATAATAGGTTATAATTACTCAATGCAACTGCTAGTTTTAAATTAATATTGTTTTGTAGCAATAAATATTGCTCGGTGGTCATTGGGTTAGATCTCATGTTTTTTTTTGTTTTTTATTCTTGAGTTGCTAATTGTATAGCTTGGTTAATGGTTTCCTCCAAGGAGGGATAGATGGGAAATATTTTTCCATGATCAGCATCAAAGTTTTTTTGGATGACACTCAATCCCGGAAATTTTTTTTTAACACCTACGACAAGATTTACTGACATGTATTCACTCTGAGGGTTCATTTGAAGGGCATTACGGACACTCCATCTTCCAAGTTCACCATAGGTATCTCTTGCATACGGTCCGTCCTCTTTTTTTCGTGGGTTGTTTTTGTCTTCACAAGGAATCCAAAAGACAATAGACCCAAAGTGTGCTGCCATAGCAAGATAATATCTTTCCCACATGGTTTGATTGGGGAATTCTAGAACATTATCAGTAGAGTTTTTTGCTTTGGTTGCTGGTAAATGATAACGATACAATTTATGTGTGTCATTATATCTACAAGGACAAACTATATAACAACCAGGATCTTTTTTACTAAGCATTTTGATTGCTTTTGCTTGCCAGTCATTAGCGCCACGAATAGGGCCACCTAAGAAGTAGAGATGTTCGCCTTTTTGTAAATCAAGTATTACACCATTATTTGGAAGAATTAATCTAATTTTATTCATACTATATTATTTTTTTCTGAACCTTTTGAGAAGGGTTTCTTCTTCTTTTTGTTTATTTTACGTTAATTCGCAGCATCCTAATACGCATCCAATATATAAGAAATGCAGTGAAAAAGATAGCTACAATAAAGGAAAGCAAAAACCCATTCCAATAGTTTCCACTAAGTGCTACTTTTTTGGAAATACTATATTCATCCAAAAAGAGCTGGTTTAAGAAGAAGATCGTACTTCCCAAGAATATGAATATAAAAATCAAATATACCCATGTCCACCATTTTTTGATGATTATTTTGATGATTTTTTTGTAAGCATCTGCTTGCATAAATACACTCATCCTTTTGAAAGATATGATGGCGATAATTACCGTAACTCCTACACCTATCATGTATGGCAGGACATTAATGTTGTTAATATCTAAAGACAAGAACAGATGGATCACCATCAACATTATGGATATCATAATCCATAAAAAACTTGAAACGGTTGTTTTCATTTTTTATTAAAATTTAGTTTATATTTTTATTTTATAAATATATATAACTATTTTACATAAAAAGTCAATGCTCCATTAATCTATCTGTAACATTTCTATTTCACCGGTATTTTTGCTCGGTAGGGTGGTTTTGCTTAGAAAAAACTTACTATAATTTTGTCCTTGTTCCGTATCGATAGGAAGCTGAAACAAGAAGAGGATATGTTGTTTTGTAAGGTAGTGAAGGAGCTTTTTGGATTCTTCATCCATAGCAAGAAAATCAGAAAAAATGACTATTGCTCTCCTTTGCTTTTCTTCAGCAGCTTGTTGTAAAAATATATTCAATAAAGAACTATACCATTTTCTGGTTTTTTTTACGTTCGCCAAAATTTCATGTAAGGTATTTCTAATTTCATCTACATTCTTTTTGGTAATCTTATCAACTAATTTCGTAGCTCCAAAAAATTTAGTTTCCGGATAAAAAAATCTGATGTTTATCTGCTGATGCTGACAATAGGAAATGATATCTTCAGCATACGCAAGAACTTGCTCTTCATTTGCTATGTTACCACCTCTTCGATTGTAGTTGATATCAAAAAACATATCCAGATTGAGTGATTTTTCTTGTTGGAAAATATTGGTATAGAGTTCTTGATATTTTGCTGATAATTTTCGATTGATCTGTGATGCACTATCTCCGACGGAATATTTTCTCATGTCGACTTTTTCACTGCCTGCTCATTTCATGATATGCTGAAAAACACCAAATCGCTTGCCGACTATGGGTTTCGTGAGTTTGATACTAAACTTTTTTTTCATGAAAGATTATTACAAAATAATTTACATATTTTCTTGTTCATACTATTTTTTGTGGAGACATTATCAATGAAATATTGATATTGAAAAATGTGGGTAAATATATACGGTAACATAAAACACAAAAACTATTTGTTATGGATGCAACATCAAATGGAAAATCAAAAAGAAATAGAAAAAAGCTCAACCCAAAAGAAATGCAAAAAGCATATGAGGACTATGAGCGAGCGCCTATAAGTGGTGAGCAAGAAAAAAACTTAGCATTGTGGATTGGCAATAAAATTCCAGCTGAAGAGTACGATTTCAGAAAAATATTGGAAAAGTGTTCATAGAACTTAACGGGTGGTATATTGACCACCTTTTTTTTATTTTAAATTTTTCATCACTTCTTCTTTATCACTCCATTTTCTTTTTCCGAAACTTGTCAATTGTACCGTCTCGTGTCCTTTTCCCGCAAACATCACTACATCTCATTCCTTAGCTATTTCACAGGCGAATTTGATTGCTAATGTTCTTTCTGGGATAGTGAAAAGATTCTTTCCTAACTGTTTATTTTTTACATTCATGGTCAATTGTTCGAGAATCTCGAGTCTGTTCTCTGTATCAGGATCATCATCCGTTGCAATCAGAATATCACTGTATTGTCCTGCTATTTCTCACATGATAGGTCTCTTGGTTTTGTCTCTGCACCCGGGTGCTCAGAAGAGGGTGATAAGTCTACCCGTTCATTTTATTTTGCTCAGATAGTCCAATGTTTTTTCTAATGCATCGGGAGTGTGGGCGAAGTCTACGAAATAACGAACTCACTTATTTTCTATCTGTTCCATTCTTCCGGTGACGGTTTCAAACGACGCTATGGTTTCGATGACTTGATCGATATTAACTCCCATTTGCAAGACTACACTGAGCGCAGCCAAGATATTGTAGACATTGAAATCACCGACTAGTTTCGTTTTTATGTCATACGATTTGCCCAAGTACATAAATGAAAACGTGGTTCATGTGGGAGATATTTGGATATTGTCTGCTTTCAAACTTGATGATGCAACAATACTATAACTCAGCTTTTTATCAAATGGCATCTCTTCAAATCGTTGTCTTCCTACCTTGTCATCTGCAGGAAATGCTGCATATTTATTCTGCTTTTTATTTTCCAATACATATCTAAATAATTTTTCTTTTGCTTTGGTATAACGTTCAAACGTTCCATGGAAATCCAAGTGATCATGAGTGATATTCGTCAATACCGCACAATCGAATTCCACACCCTCAAATCTGTACTGATTCAATCCATGCGAAGATGCTTCGAGGACTGCTATTTTGCATCATGAATCTTTCGCAGTCGCCAAAATTGATTGTAGATCAAATACATCGAGTGATGTCATCTTCTTGGTATTTACTAGGTCTTGATTGCCGATTTTAATATTCGCGGTGCTGACTATCATGGTCTTGGCGATATGTTCATTCAATATTTTATGGATGAGATTTACCGTAGTGGTTTTCCCATTCGTCCCCGTTACACCGATGACGAAAAAATTCTTGGAAGGGTAGCCATACATGTTGTTTGCTATCTGTCCCATAAACCTTTTCCGCAACTGATAGATGACGCTATCCTTGAGCAAAAAATAGAGTTTATCGTAGAAGGTTATTTTTTTGATGAGTGATTTGAACATGACATAAATTATAACTAAAAATGAAAAGTGAAAAATGAAAAACGAAGGTATTGTATATATTTAATAAAAAAAATCCATTGTTAGTTATTTTTCAGAATCCATCATCCCACAATCGCTGCAGTTTCCATTCTCAATACCGTATCACCCAAACCAACAACCTTCGGTTGATATGCTTCAAAGACTTCATAATCACGAGGTGTTAATCCACCTTCAGGACCGATTACGCCAGTGACTGTGGTTACCTCACCCCCTACCCCCTCTCCAATTCTTAGAGAGGGGATGGTAATTGCTCCTCCCTCTCCATGCAATGGGCAAGGTGAATTAAACTTGTTTAAGAGAGGGTGCCCTGGGGCAGAGGGTTGGGGTGGGGTAGGTTTTCTATCGAAGATAATAATTTCACTATTGCAAATATATTTCGTCACTTCATTCGTGAATACGAGTTTAGGGAGTTTTCGCCCTCGTGATTGCTCGACTGCTTCTTTGATAATTTTTTGTAATCTTTCTTCTTTCTTACTATTCCACTCCTTGAGGACTGATCTTTCTGATGGCCAAAAAATAATTTCACTGATTCCTATTTCACTCAATTTTTGAACAATAAGTTCGGCCTTATCCCATTTGTTCGGCATCGCAACAATCATTATCGTAGTTTCTGGAGTCGATTCGTGAATCTGTTCAGATATAATTTTTCATTCCATCTGTGTATCATTCCATCTCTCAATACGGAGTTCGTATCTAGTTTTTTTCTCTTCATTTATCGGGCTCTGAATTCGTATCACATCGCCAATTTTCGCTCTCAATACTTTTCTGACTTGCGACAAAAGCTCCACATCGTTGATGATGAGGATATCGTTTTTTTTCGTATATTCTGTGACAAAAAGTTGCATGGATATAATGTTGAAATGATGAAATGATGAACTGTTTAACTGATGTTTTTTAGTGTTTTAGTGCGGTAATTCAATAGAAGCTTATGATAAATGATTGTTGTTTGTTATAGCAAACCCCCTAAATCCCACTTAACAGGGAGACTTAAAGGAAAAAAAGATTTTATGTATTTTTTCATTTGGCCCGCCCTGTCAAGTTTACATGGGAAAAACAAGAGAAAATAGAGAAGATATGTTTGGGCAACTTAATAAGTTAAACCCAGTTGTATGGCGTGTTATTCCAATATATTCATCGTGCTGTTAATAATATTTTT
>Ga0247841_10005785_pt1 | contig 19659 bp, 22 predicted proteins | sample LaCruzMarch2015__2_FD_192410 | JGI IMG/M metagenome (GOLD analysis project Ga0247841, IMG submission 192410) | Freshwater microbial communities from meromictic Lake La Cruz, Castile-La Mancha, Spain - LaCruzMarch2015_18m | ecosystem: Environmental > Aquatic > Freshwater > Lake | place: Spain... | reverse complement strand
CAGATATGGCGATATTATTAAGGTTCAGGAGTTGCTTAATAATAGACCAAGAAAAAAATTATGTTTCTTAACTCCTAATGAAATTTTTTCTAAATTCGTTGCACTTAGAACTTGAATTCAGCAATAAAAAAAATCGTTATAACCTGATTATATATAGTGTATCCACACTCTCAGAACAGAAAGCATGCAGGGTTAAGGTGGTTTTTTATTTTATTTCTTTTACAAATTTAAAATATATTTATTATTAATGAGTGATGAAACGGGAAATAATTCTTCGGGTTATATAATTATGATAAATTTATTGTTATATAGAATTAATCTAAATAATAATATCTTTGCCATTTATAAATACCGTTAAATGTTAATTCAAAAACACAATAAATTCAAAAGAAATTTCCTTAATATATTGGATGCCCTGATGATTCATAAATTCATGGGGGTTGTATTATTCTTAATTGTAATCTGGATTATTTTTCAAGCCACATTTGGTATCGGGTATTATCCGATGCGCTGGATTGAAAAACTTGTTTTTATTTCCGAAAATGCAGTAGCTGATTATTTGCCGGAAAGCGTTTTTAAAAGTCTTCTTCTTTATGGGATTTTAAAAGGAGTTGGCGGGGTGGTAATATTTCTTCCCAATATAGTAATTCTGTTTTTATTACTTTCATTGATGGAGGAAACAGGTTATATGGCAAGGGTTACATTGGTAATGGACAAAATAATGAAACATATTGGATTAAGCGGGAAATCATTTATTTCTTTGATTATGGGATTGGGTTGTAATGTTCCCGCTATAATGGCGGCTCAAAACATTGAAAATAAAAATTCCCGATTAATCACTATTTTAATAAATCCGCTTATGTCGTGCGGGGCAAGATTTACCGTTTATATTTTGTTTATTTCCGCATTTTTCCCTGACAATTCCGGAACAATCTTGTTTTTTCTTTATTTATTTTCGGTCATCATTGCTATTTTACTTGCACTGATATTGAAAAAATTTGTGTTTAAGATGGCTCATGAAACTTACAATAAAGATTTGCCCTTATTACAAATACCTTCTATAAGAAAAATTTTCCTGAGTATTTGGCAATATTCAGTTTTATTTCTAAAGAAAATAACCGGCGCTATTTTAATAGCTTCTGTATTAATATGGTTGTTAACTTATTTGCCTGAAAGAAATTTAGAAAGCAAAAATATTGAAAATTCCTATATCGGGATGCTTGGTAAATTTATTGAACCTGTTATTTCTCCTTTGGGTTTTGACTGGCGAATGGGAATAAGTATTATTTCAGGAATAGCCGCCAAAGAAACCATCACTGGAACACTAAGTGAATTATATCAAACCACTAAACCCCATAATAATGATAAAGCGGGTTTGATTCGAAATTTAAAATCACAAGTATATACGTCGGGGGCTAAGAAAGGTCAAAATGTCTTTACGCCCTTAGTTGCATTGTCGTTTATTTTTTTTGTTTCAATATATACTCCTTGTATTGCCACAATTACTTCAATCAGAAAAACGACAAAAAGCAGTAAATGGACATTTTTCGTTATTGCATATACAACAATAATCGCATGGCTTGTGGCTTTTGCCGTTTACAAAATAGGTTTATTAATTTCTTTTTAGTTAGGAATAATTATTGAATAGTTCCTGTTGTAAATACATCAAACCCATTTTCTTTTGCCATTTGTATAGCGGGCTGATTTTGCATGATATTACCACCCCATGAATTATGATCATAAATATGCGGTGTTGCGAACCAACTGTTAATATTCATAATGATTTCAATCTCTCTGGTAGTATTTTTTTCGAGTGTAAATGAGGAGTTCGGAAGTTTTACGTTAAAATAATTCTGAACAAAAGCGTAAATAGAATCTACGCAATTTGTTGCATTACTTTTATAGAGTTGTCCTATCCCAAGATGGAAGTTGAAATTATCGATATTATTAATGGTATCGCGCCATTTGCCGTTCAGTATCATATAATGATATCCCCCCCCCAACATATCGGGCCACATCATATTTACTTCGGGGTAGTTAACAAACATAAATGATTTGTTTTTTTCCGCTGTAATGCCAAATACAAATGTTATAGAATCATAAGTCCCTGCCGGAATATCATCATATACGCTCCATGTGAGGGTAGATGGTATATCAATATCCACATAATTAATGTCTTTCCAATCCTCAATAAGTTTTGTCGTGCCATCGGATTTATGAAGTGTAACATCTGAAATGAAATACATCAATTGATTTACTTCATAATGATTCCCTGCTGTGTTAACGTACATCATGCTGTCTTTCTGCAAAGGCTGTCCGTCAACAACATGAGTAAATTTAAATGTAATATGACCGGTTTCAGCCGGAGGAGTTTCTTCAGACTTCTTCTTGCATGAAATAAATATAAGAATAAAGCACAGAAAGGTGAAAAGAATGAGGTTATGATTTTTCATAAATCAAATGTCAACATACAAATTTACGAAAAATATTCTTCCAGGTTCATAAAGTTTTCCTGTTGTTCCGATAATTTTCCTGTTCAAATGCTCATAATAAGCACGATCAAAAATATTATTTATTCCCGCCGTAATATTCGCATATTTGTTGAGTTTGTATTTTACAGAAAAGTTCAGCAAGCCAAAGCCCGGAGTGTAGGGTTCGTAAAATGCATCAGAAACATGGCGCTGATCGGCAACAGCACGAAATGTAATTTTAGGAATCAGATTTCCTTTTAAAAATTTGTAATATACATTTATGGTTCCCTCAAGCGGTGGAATTTCGGGCAAAGCATCATTTTTTATAATAGTATTGTCCGTTACCTGGGTTCCGGTTACGATGTATTTTGTAACTGCAGAAATAAAAGCATAGGTATATGCGGCAACAACACTGCCGCCGAATTTATATTTATTGGGCGAAGTGTAGCCAAATTCGCAACCCATAAAGGTAACGTATTTAGTGTTAACAAACTGCTTAACACCAAGAACACCCTGTGTTTGCGGGGTAATTATTGAAAGAGGGAGTTTGTTGGCTGTTATATAATCCTGAACATGCGAATAAAAACCGTTCAGATAAATACCGCCGATATTATCTTTTGCAAATTTAAAAGTAAGATCAATCTCATTGTTTGTTTCAGGCTTCAACTGTGGGTTTCCGAGGTAATCATAATTGTCATAACCGACCGTTAAAAGTTTAATATAACGCTCCGTCATGTTTGGGCTGCGTGTTCCCCTGCCTACAGCAAGGGATACATCAAACCATTCATTTATTTTTTTTGTAACTCCAAGGCTTGCACTGAAATTCATGTATTGTGAGTTGACATCATTAAAATAATCTATTCCATTCTTTATTATTTTCAGTGTATCGCCTGATGTAGCTTTGTTCAAATCACCGCGAACACTTGCATTTATTTCATAAGATGAAAGGATTGTGCTATATTCAGCGAATATTCCGGCATTCTGAACAAGCCCGTCATACCACAAATTTGTATTTTTAACAGATGTGGTACCCATCATCTGCATGGTCATTGTACGAGTACCATCTTTATAAATATTTACATAATCTGCTCCTGCAATCAGTTTGTGTTTTTTAAACTGCATTACTAATTTTGACATAAAACCTGTTGTAACGGCATCAACATCGGAAATCATTTGTTTGGTGGAATAACCGGGTCGTTTACTGTTGTCCATCACATGATTTCCATCAGACCGGTATATTTTTACATCTAATGTTTTAATAGTATTACTTATATTTTTGATGTTATAATCAAGAGAAATTATTCGCGAGTCATCACTTTTTTCATCCATTCCCAGGCAAGGATACATTACATCAAATCCATGAATCTCATTATAGGAAATAAAAATAGTATGATTTTTCTTAGGAATAAAACCAAGTTCGGCAGTATAGTTATATTTTTTAAACGAAGAGTTGAATGTTGTATCGTGTCCCTCTAAGTTCCCGCTTTCATAATTCCCATAGTTCCTGTAACCACCGGATAAATTAAAAAAAACTTTTTTATTCCCGCCATAAATTGAAATGTGTTCTTCTTGACCGTTCCAATTAGTTTCAAAGCCGTAAAGTGCACTTGCATGCAATTCAAATTTTTCATAAGGATGAGGTTTGCTGGTAACCAAATTAATAATACCTCCGAAAACAGGACTGTACCCAAGTACAAAAGGTCCTTTAATAACTTCAATCTTTTCGATGTCTTCAGCCTCCACATGCGCTGTAACAGGGTCCATTCGGTTTGGGCATCCGCCTTCTATATTAATTCCATTGTCGAGTATAACACTCAATTGACTAAACTTAAAACCACGGATAACCGGATCAATAGCAACTCCTCCTTTGCGAATACCTGACACATTTGGAATACTGCGCAATAAATCTCCTATATCCCGCGTATCTGTTGACTGTATTTGCAATTTGCCGACATCGCAGGAAACATAAGGTGTTTTTTTAATAAGATTATCCTTTACTTCAATGACACTCAATTTTATGGTATCATTGATCTGCTGAGTAAAAGCAGATGATGCAATACAAACAAAAATGCCTGTATAAATAAAAAATGTTTTTTTCATTTCAAATTTATTACGTTAATTATTTCTTCTTCCGAACAAAATTATCAGAATAGGATTATCGTTTTCTTAGTGAAACACTAATTTTTATAATTCAAGGAGCTTGTTTTTAACTGGTAATCTTTTTCTCTTTTTTGTTTGTATCAAGTGCCAGACATCAAGATGATCGTACTCACTATTATACTAAAGACTAAAATAATTCCTGAACCAAAATAATAAAGGACAGGCTTTTTTGTTTGCAGCAAAATAGTTCTTTGATTTAATTTTATAGCTATCCAATAACCTAAAGGAAGAAAAATAGCCCCAAAAAGCGCAGTTGCCAGCCCATGAAATGAATAAATAAGCTGTAAGGGAGTTTTAATGATTAAGGGGGGGGTTTGTGTTATATAAAAAGCAGTATATACAAAAGCAACTACACTTAAAAAGCCAGCAACTGTTCCTGTTATAATACGCATTAATACATTGTTTTCTAATTTATTTAAAAGGGCGCCCGCAAAAACAGCATATACAATCGAAGCAGTAATAGCTGCGAGGGCTGGATTCACTACCGGTTGATAAATTATATAACCGTCAATAACCGGCAATGGAAGTATTGCGAAATCTAATAGTTTAAACAAAGCCGCTATCACTCCAATTCCAATCATCATCAATGGTTTCCTGTATTTGACCAATGCTATGGACATAAGCGTGAAACCATATATCACCACTGTTATTGGACATATACATAGTTTCCTGATATGGAACATTGGCGAAATATAAATTACTGTAACTGCATCAAGCAAGCCCCAGATAGAACCAATAACAAGCATACCAACCAAAATATTTCCTGCACTTTTCCTGCCGGTGATCAAAGAATTTTCAATAGTTGTCATTTTTACTTCCTTTTAAATTATTATTTTTTGAATAAACAAATTGATTCCATTCCATTGAGGAGACCAAACTTTTTCACTCCCTGTGTTACGCTTTTCACAATATTATCAATGTTTTTAACTCTTACACCTGCCAGTATATCTGCACCAAAATCGAATAATACAGGTGATAGGGGTGTTGATGGTCCCAATACGATGTTTATTCCATTGTTTCCAAGTTCCAGTAATCGTTGTATAGTGTGATTAATAAGCGCAGTTGCTGAGATAATATTAATATCCGATTTTGGCATAACATCTTCACATGCCATCATAGGCAGTTCGTTGCCCGTTGGTTCTATCTCCAGTAAATATGCTTTTTTTGCAATACCGGATATTTCATCATTAAAAGGGAATCTTCCAATTATAGTAACGGTCTTGCTTTTTGCTTTATCTTTAATATATTCCTTGATGTTTCCTGGTTCTCCTTTTGGTTCAATAAGTGAATTAATTGCTGCAACTCCCAAAGAAGCTTCAAGTGGCTGCCATGAAAGAATGCGTTTAGCTAATTGTACTGCCGACAAAGATGTAATATCTCCGGCATTCTCAATATTTATTTTCTGTGATGTTTTATAAGTATGGCTCATACCTGCATACCTTGACTCAACTACAGTCCAGTAAAGTCCGATCCACACTCCTCTTACCGGAATATCCCGGTCAGCGACACTAACCAATAATTTATTTTCTAATTTCATTTTATTTTTTTTCTGCAAACGTATAGTAAGGTTTGTCTGAACATGCCTTGCATAGTGGTCCATCGTCGCCAGGGATTTCTTTACCATCAAATACTTTCTCTTTACACTTTACGCAGAATATCGTCCGCAAAGGTTTTCCGGGCATTTCTTCTTTTGGAATATTTACAATTACCTTTTGAATACTGATCAGTTCTTCTGAAGCGACTTCAAGCAATTTTTCATATTGCTTTTCTTCTGCATGCTTCCCTGTATTTGCATTACCAATTATTTCATTGATTTTTCCGCTGACCCATACCCTGTAGGCATCCCATGTTTCGGTATTGATAAAGGTTGCCGCCATTTTTCCATAATTGACAAGCTTCATGCTTCGCCTTCCAAACCTTGTCCCTGTAAGTATCTGGATGGTATCGGCGATACACCTGTCGATCTCAATATAAATAATTATTTTCTTTGGATCGGTTGTTCCAATTGCCTTCAGTCCATTTTCAGCAATATGAACACCAAGTATTTGCCCAAGACACAAATGACCATGAAATTCTACTGCTTTTGATAAAGCATTTTTGCGCTTTACTAAAAGATTCCTGTCAATATCCATAAAAAACATTTATTTCTGACTACTTGTTAATGTTTCACATTTCGCAAATTATATTCATTTCAGTTGGCGAAAAAGTTCATTTGCACGGTTTTTAACTGCTGATTCCATCGTTTAACAAGGATTTCTTTAAATTTATCATGACTCAACTATGCGAAATATTAGGTGATCGCAAAAAAAATGAAAAACAATAAAATGAAAAAAAGAAAGATAAAATAGGTCCGTTTCCTTTTTTTATTATTTTTTTCATTAGAGTTTATAGTTATGATTTATTGAAAACTACAATTTTTAGAATGTCCTCATAACTTTATTTTTCAATACACAAATTTAGCATATTAAATATTATCACTTAAATTAAAAAGGAATTCTAACATTTAACGTAAAATTTCGTCCCGGATTATAAAAACCGACTTCTTTTAATGTTGAAAGATGGTCAATATATTTTTTATCGAAAATATTATTTACTCCGACAGCCAAAGAAATCAACTGTTTGCAGGATTTAATACTCGCGCCGATTCCGAAATCAAATAACGAATAACCCGGAGTTTCTTCTTCTTCCGGTGATGGATGATTTTGTTCAAAAGCCGTCGATGAATTTACTTTCACAAATGCATCATGCAGAAAACTGATTTTTTCTTTTTCAGCCATAATCTCAAAATGCAGTTTGTTTGCCGGAATAAACGGTAAATTATCGCCATCAATTTGCCTGCCAATAACCGTTGAAAATGTCGATTCAAGATGAAGCCATTTAATTTTTTTCGGATGAAAATGAATTCCTGTTTCACCACCGTACAGCACTGCATTCGACTGCATATATTTATAAATTTTTTCGCCCGTTGCAATAGTATCATCAGTTGGCGAAATATAAATATACTTATTAATGATATTATAAAATCCGGCAATGTCGAAAGTAAAATCATTCAAATGATAGTGTATGCTTAAATCAGTTTCATAAGCGTTTTGAGGCGATAGCAAATTATTTCCAAGTTCGTAACGTATTTCATGCACTCCGTTTGATGTAAGTTCAGCAAGAGTTGGTGTACGGTAAGCGGTGGCAAAATTCGCCCTAAACAAAATCTTTTCAGAATGATTATATGTAGCGCCTAATGAGCCGCTGAAACTAGCGTAATTCTTGTTTAATGCTTCACGATAATTAAAATCGGCAGGCAAGCCGACAGCTTCGGTCGAAATCATTTTATAATCGTAACGAATGCCTGTTTGTAGTTTCAGCTTTTTGAAAAATGTATATTGAAGTAAGGCGAATGCAGAATAATTATCGGTATGGGCATCGGGCAATAGAATTTCTTCGGCATTATTGAAATTTTTATTAATTTGATTCAATCCCTGTATTCCGACAATATATTCCGATTTTTCATCGGAAGGTAAATAAAGTTTTGTTTCATAAGTAAGCGTTTTCAGGTTCATAGCTATTTCTGTAGTATCAATACCTGCATAATGAATCAAATCGGCTGATTGAAGCGCCGCACTAAATTCAAGTTTATATTTATTCAGAAATATTTTGTTTTGCGATGATAACAGATGGTTATTCATTTGCTCATACCATATTTCATTAATGCGTCCGCGCGATTTAATTATTTCTATGGATTCATCTTCGGCAAGTCCTAACTTTTGCTCATTATAATCGTAAAACATTTTAAATATTCCGATTTTATTAGTATAACCGCTATTCGTTTTCAATGAAATTTCATTAAATCGCGTATTAGGAACAAACTCACCGCCGCCCTGGAAATAATCGGAATTTGTTTTATTTCCGATACGTACGCCACCGAAGATTTTTTTTGAAGCGCCTTTAATCCCTATGTTATTTGAAGCGCCAAGTGAATTAGAGAAAAGTTGTAAGTTATAATCACCTTGAATTTTCCCGATAGGCGCAGGTTTCTCTTTAATAAAATTAACTACTCCACCAATAGCATCGGAGCCATAAAGCAATGAAGCCGGACCTTTAATGATTTCAACATCTTCAATACCAAACTCATCAATGCCCAGAGGATGATGGTCGGAATACTGATAATTTTCAAATCGTACTCCATTATTTAAAACCACAACATTATCCATTCCAAGTCCTCTGATTACAGGCTTTGAAACGCCATTACCTTTTGAAATCATATCAACGCCGGGCACTTTTGTAAGTATTTCTGTAAAGTTCGGACTCACAGTATTTAAATGTTCGTTGAGTTTGAGTACATCAATTTTTACTGCATTTCATGTTGCGTGGAACTGTATCCGCCCGAAACGACAATCTCTTCTGTAGCTATTGCCGTTTCTTTCAACGACACATTCAGTTCATTTTCTTTTTTATTTAAAAAAACGGTTTCAATAACATTGGCATATCCGATAAATGAAACCTGAATTTTAATTTTTCCATTTGGTAAATTATTAATAATGTATTCGCCATTTTGATTTGATATTGTGCTTTTGTTGAGCTCAGGTAAAAATATTGTAGCGCCGGTTAATGGCTTATTTTCCGAATCACTTATTTTCCCTTTGATTGAATTTTGTGCTATTGAAAATTGGTATGATAACACCAATACACATATAATAAATATATTTTTCATTTTTATTTACGTTATATGAAGAAGAATAAACCTTTCGGGACTTAGTTTTTCCAAAAGAAATTTTAATAAAAAAATAATTGTTTTGTATTAAAGACAGGAAATTCAGACTAACGGAGGGGCGCGTAAAGAAAATGAAAAAATATTTTGTTCAATAAAAACAGCAGATGTATATATATTATTATAACAACCGTTTATTGTAATTTTTGAATCAACTGTTTTAACTGTGGACGGATTATATGTTGAAAATTCAAATTTACATATCTCGCAATTGTAGCGATAATCATGAAAGTGTTTTTCATTTTTAGCAATACGGATAAAATGTTTATGATGGTGTAAATCCTTTATTACTGTTGGTGCAAGAAACAGAAGCAAAACAAAAACTGATACTATTTTCTTTATGTATCTCACTTGCTATTTGTATTTAAAGTAATGTTTTACTAAAAAACAGAAGTTTTACCGCAATCAACAATAATATAATTGCAAAAACCTTTTTTAAAATCTGATCAGAAAGTAAAACTGCAAATTTACCGCCGAAATACCCTCCGATAATAAAGCCAGCGCTTATCAATAAAGCTGCTTTTATATCTATATATCCTTTTTGCCAATAACTCCATGCGGCTAATAATCCCAGGGGTAAAATAAGTAATGCAAGCGTTGTCCCCTGTGCAGTATGTTCGGTATAACCAAAAAACATAACCAACACAGGGACAATAATTACACCCCCGCCAATACCAACAAAGCCGCTGATAAATCCGGCAAAAAGACCTAATAAAATTAATCCGATCAAAAAAGTAGTTGACATGTCTTTCTAATAATGTTTAGTTTTTCGAATGTTCATTATTGTTTGTGGTATAAACATGCTTAAAATATTCGCAGTCCTGAGTGCCGTCAAATTGCAGTCCTGACTCTTTTGCTTTTTGTTCTGAACACTTCTCGATATTTTCAAAAAAAGCGGTTCCGCCAGATGCATCAAAAATGTTTTTTAATTCAGCTAATGCTTCATCGGGTATTTTACGTATTGCGCCAACTCCTTCACCGTTGTAATTACCGCCACATTTTTCGTAAACTTCTTTTGCATTTTTTCGCACCCATTCCCATACGGGACCTTGTTCGGGATGCATTTCGGTAGTAATCCGGTCAACAAACATGCAGTATCCGCTTCTTAATATTTCATCACCGGTAGTTCGTTTTATTGCCAATGACTGCCGACCTTTTTCGCTTTCAACAAAATAGCCTAATTGATGTGAAAGATGTCGTAATGCCTGAATTATATAACCTGGCGTATTGTTTCTGGGGCAACGTGTCTTACATGACAAACATTCGCCGCAGTACCATATTGTATCACTTTTTAGTAAAGATTCTATGTCTTCGTTATTTTGCGACTGAACAGTATCAACTATTATTCTCGGATCGTAATTGTAAAATTCGGCAGCAGGACAAATCGCAGTACAAGTTCCGCAATTAATACAGGCTATTAATCCTTCTTTAACCCGCACATCTTCTGAAAGAAGTTGATACAAATTTTCCATAACTACACTTTTCCCAAAGCATTTTGTAAATCTTCAATAATATCATTAATATCTTCAATACCTACCGAATAACGAATTAAATCATCGGTTATGCCGGCTTTTAATTTTGCTTCGACTGAAACTTTTGCATGCGTCATTGATGCCGGATGTTGAATTAAACTTTCCACTCCTCCTAAAGAAACGGCAAGTAATGCAAATTTAATATTATTCAGTACTGTTTTTGCGGACTCATAACCTCCTTTTATGCCAAAACTAATGATAGCTCCAGATCCTTTCATTTGTTCGGATGCAAGCAAATATTGAGGATGCGATTTTAATCCGGGGTATTTTATCCATGCAATTTTCGGATGATTTTCAAGCATCTTTGCTACTTTTAATGCATTATCCTGCGACTTTTCGATTCTTATACTGAGCGTTTTAACACCGCGAAGCACCATGTATGCCTGATGCGGATCCATATTACAGCCTATATAAATCATCATTGCACGTAACTTTTCATAGATTAATTTTTCTTTAGCAATAATAATCCCTGCAACAATGTCGGCATGTCCGTTAATAAATTTGGTCATCGAATGAAAAACAATATCGGCGCCTAAGTCAAGAGGATTTTGCAAATATGGGCTGCAAAATGTATTATCCACCACAAGCAAAATATTTTTTTCTTTAGCAAGTTTAGCACATGCTTTTATATCCGCAATATCAAGCGTAGGATTTGCAGGGGTTTCAATAAACAACATTTTAGTATTCGGCCGTATTGCCTTTTTAATATTAGAAATATCGGTAGTATTTATATAAGATGACTGTACTCCAAAGCGGGAGAAATGGTTTTCCATTAATCCTCTTGAAGGTCCATACACAGCATCAGTACTGACAATATGGTCTCCGGAATTCAGCAAAGCCATATAAATAGTTGAAACTGCAGCCATCCCGGAAGATGTTGCAATTCCGTCATATCCGTTTTCTAATTCGGCAATTAATTTCTCAAGCGCAGTAATAGTGGGGTTCCCGATACGGGTATAAATATAACCGTCACTGTCATCCGCAAAACATTTTGCCGCTTCTTCAGCGCTTTCAAATGCAAAAGTTGACGTTTGATATATGGGCACGTTAGCACTGCCGAAAGCATCTTTATAACCGCCGCCATGAATTAACTGTGAATTAAATTTTAATTGTTTTTTATTCATAAATTTTTATTCAGCAAATTCGTTAATTAAAATATTTCAATTGTTATTGCATCCTTCATGACTGTGGCATCCAACTCCACTGTCAGAAACGCTTCCTTTTAAATAATCATTTATTACATCTTTGACATTTCCGTTGCAACCTCTGATTACTTCAATCCCGCTTGAGTTCAAAACCTGTAATGCACCCTTACCCATGTTTCCGGCTAACATAATTTTCACTCCCTTTTGTGCAAGTAATGGGGCTACATTCGATTTGCACCCGCAACCTTCAGGTGATTTCATTAATTCTTCTTTTATCACTTTTTTGTTTTCTATATCGAAAATCGTGTAGGATTCACAATGACCAAAATGATCATCCACTTGTCCGTTTCTTGTTGGTATCGCTACTTTCATAATAATAATCTCCGTTTTATTTAATGTTTATTTATTTTTAACTTTTGGATATTCGACAAAATCCCTTGTCTTTCCATTCGAGGTCTGATAATTCACTATTCAGGTATTTATTTATTATTTCTTTTACGTTTCCGCTGCAATTCCAGAAAACTTTAATTCCATGAAAGATTAAAAGCTCCGCTTCATCAATTCCGATTTTCCCAGCCAGTACTACCTTTACATCCTTTTGTGCAAGCAAAAACGGAACATTTGTATCATTTTCACAATCTTCAGGCATTTTAAAATATTCTTCCCTCATTATTTTTCCCCATTCAATGGAGTAAATTGTGAAATAATCGCAATGACCGAATTGCTCATATACTTTTCCGTTTCTTGTTGGAATAGCTACTTTTGTATTCATATTTGATTTTAATAATGTTCTTCATCAATACAAGCTTTTACATCATTACAAATATGTATTCTTTTTTTTATAATATCCTTTAACACAATGTGATGTTTGATTGCATTTATTGTGATATTTAACACATTTAATTGTTGCCCGCATCAAATAAATATGAGATGTAAAATATTTATTTGAACTTTGTATTTGCAAAAACTTCATATTTTTAATTATGCTTTACACACACGAAAATCCCAATAAAATCAGTTGCAGTTGTTGTAAGGATAAGTCATGCGCCGTTTCTGTTTTGAATGAGTCGCAATTGGGTTTATTAAATAATAATTGTCAGGAATCTGTTATAAGAAGAGGAGAGATTATTTTGCGTTCGGGAGCATTAACATCTCACATTATTTACTTAAAAACAGGGTATGTTAAGGAATTTATTGTCGGTACAAACAAAAGAACGCGGATAATACAAATAATAAAACATCATTCTTATCTGGGATTACATTCTTTATTTGGCAATAAAGTCAATCAGTATTCATATACGGCATTAGAAGATTTGGAAATCTGCTACATTGATATTAATGTATTTAAACAGTTGGTTAGGAAGAACGGCGATTTCGCTTATGAGTTATTGGTATATGTATGCAGGGAAAGCCTGTATAATTTTTTCCGGTTTATCACTCAGAGTCAGAAAAAAATTAACGGACGATTTGCCGACGTGCTTTTATACCTGTCGGAACATATTTACAATTCCAGTGTTTTTGAATTGCCCCTTTCCAGGCAGGAGTTAGCCGAATTGATTGGCGTTTCGAGAGAAAATACGGCAAGAGTTCTTACCAAATTCAAAGATGAAAAAATAATAAGTATCTCAGGAAAAAAAATAGAAATTTTAAAAACAGAATTACTTTGGACAATCAGTAAAAACGGGTAAGTAACAATATTTTTTAATCTTCACACATATTTAATATTGGGTTTGAATACTACCCGTTAGTTTTTATCTTTGCTGAAAATTTTAATCATATCTTTAAAAAATACTATTATGACAAAATCGATAAAAGGAACAAAAACAGAACAGAATCTGTTAAAATCATTTGCCGGTGAATCTCAGGCGAGAAATCGTTATGATTTTTTTGCAAGTGTTGCAAAAAAAGAAGGCTATGAGCAAATTGCCGCCATTTTCCTCGAAACAGCGGGACAGGAAAAAGAACATGCAAAAAGATTTTTTAAATTCCTTGAAGGCGGAATAACTGAAATTACAGCAAGTTATCCTGCAGGAATTATCGGTACAACTATGGAAAATCTGAAAGCGGCAGCCGAAGGCGAAAACGAAGAATGGACGAAGTTATACCCTCATTTTTCGGAAGTGGCAAAAAAAGAAGGGTTCCCCGAAATAGCTACAGCGTATAAAATGATAACAAAAGTAGAAACGGAGCATGAACGCAGATATTTAAAACTCCTTCAGAACATTTCCGAAGATAAAGTTTTTATTAAAGACAGAAAAGTCTGGTGGAAATGCCTTAACTGCGGTTATGTTTACGAATCGGTTAAAGCTTTGGAAGATTGCCCTGCCTGCCTGCATCCCAAATCTTACATGCAAATCAGAGAAGAAAATTATTAATGGGTATTTATTCTAAAAAACATCATGGTTTAAACTTCCAAAGCGCCTATCAAATCTTTTACTGAAGACATTTTATGCCGTACCAAGTAATCTTCAATTCCCTGCATAATTTTTATGGAGATTTGCGGATCGATGAAGTTGGCTGTACCAACCTGAATAGCAGTGGCGCCTGCAAGCATAAATTCGACAGCATCTGCAGCGCTCATAATACCGCCTAAACCAATAACCGGAATTTTCACAGCTTTCGCAACCTGCCACACCATGCGCAGGGCAACGGGTTTTACAGCAGGTCCCGATAATCCGCCGGTAACAGTTGACAGGATGGGTTTGCGTGTTTCAGAATTGACAGCCATTCCAAGCAAGGTATTGATCAGCGAAACAGCGTCAGCTCCTCCATCTTCCACTGCTTTAGCTATACCCGCTATGTCGGTAACGTTAGGAGAAAGTTTAACGATTAAAATTTTATTATAAGCTTTTCTCACAGCCCTGGTTACTTTCGAAGCCGAATCACAGGATGTGCCGAAAGCCATACCGCCAGACTTTACATTGGGGCAGGAAATGTTAAGTTCTATTGCAGGAATTTTATCGAGATATTTGAGTTTTTCCACCACAGCCACATAATCTTCTATCTTAGAACCAGAAACATTAACGATAATATTCGTATCGTAATGTTTTATCTGCGGATAAATATTCTGAATAAAATAATCCACTCCTTTGTTCTGCAAACCTACTGTGTTCAGCATTCCCGAAGATGTTTCGGCCATGCGCGGATATGGGTTGCCTTCACGTGGTTCAAGCGTAGTGCCCTTAACAATGATACCGCCAAGGTGACCAATATCAAGAAAATCTTTGAATTCAGTACCATAGCCGAATGTTCCCGATGCCGTGAGCACAGGGTTTTTAAATACAAGGTCTTTTATGAAAACTTTCAGATCTGCCATTTTAACGATTTAATATTAAACACAGGCCCATCAGTACACACACATTTATTGCCATCCACTGTTTCGGTTACACAACACAGGCAAGCGCCAATGCCGCATGCCATTGTATTTTCCAGCGACACTTCGCAATCTACAGAATTCTTTTTTGCAAGAGATGCCACTTTTTTCATCATAGATTCCGGACCGCAACAAAATATTTTAGAATATGCTGATGAAAGTTCCTGAAAAATGGAGTGATCTGTCACCAGCCCTTTCTCTCCTTCAGTGCCATCTTCGGTGGTAATATATAGGTTCCCGAAATTTTTCAATTCATCGGCAAGAGCAATATCATTTTTGCTTCCGGCACCCATCAGGATGTCCAAATCATTTTTTCCTTTATGCAAACATTTTGCAAGATAAAACAAGGGCGCAATACCACATCCACCGCCCACAAGCAGCGATTTTCCTTTTGCATCAATACCGAACGAATTACCCAATGGCAGCATCATATTCAGTATATCGTCTTTTTTTAGCGTCCGTAATTTTGCTGTTCCCTCGCCAACACATTTGATAAAAAAACTGATGGTCTTTTTCTTGTGGTCAGCATCATGAATGGAAAATGGTCTTCTCAGAAATGTAGTTCTTAAATCGGGCACCAGCACTTCGGCAAACTGCCCGGGCATAATATCCGGCAAGTCCGAAGGTGAATTCAACTTCAATATAAAATGAGCATTATTCAGGCTAATGTTTTCAACAACTTCAAAGTCTTGAATTATTTTTTTCATTATAAAACTTCTTTTTACCTCACTCCTTTTCTTCATCCATTATCCCGTAGGGTGCGGCATTGCACCGAACTACGAAAATATGCCAGCGAATTACGAATTTTTACGAACTTACGAACTACAAAATTGCACCGAATGTGGTTTCATTTTCTATTAGTACTTCGTAAGTTCGTATTTTCGTTCGTACTTCGATGGACAGAGTAGTTACCAAAATTTCTTTTTTACCTCACTTCTTTTCTTCCAGGTTTTCCTCCTTTTCTATATTTTCTTTTTCAGGTGTTTCTTCTTTTTTCTCTTCTTCCTCAAGTTTAAGAAGTCCCAAAGATTGCAGCAAATTGTACCATAAAAACAATTTACGTATGTCCGACATATATACTCTTTCCTTGTCATAATCAGGAAGCACTTCTTTAAAATATTTTTTCAGTTTTGCATCGTCTGATTTCGGGTCGATGCAATGACCGCCGGATTCTTTTTTAAAAATCAGGTCCATCACATCTTTCAGCGGGATATTCTTGTCTTTTGTAAAAATGCTGATGTCTTCCAGAGCGCCTACTTTATCTGAAACATAAACTGGAAATCTTTTTTTATCAATCAGTGATTCAACGATCAGTCCGTTTTTGGTTTGCGCAATAGACCTGAATAAACCGCCTTTTCCGGAAATTGATATGATATCTTTTAAATCCATAAATCTTCATTTTTTTACAAACCTACATGAATTTTAATAAATACACAAACCTGCATGAATTTTAATAAATACACAAACCTGCATGAATTTTTTAAAAATGCCGGTTTAGTTTGTAGAGACACCTTGCACTAATAAGTATATAAATGCTTTACGATTACGCATTGCTTGTTCCGCAACTGCGGAAGCGGAATGTTTACGGTGTCCGAAAAGCAGCTTCATTATTGAATTTCACCGTCAACTGTCAAAGAGTTTTTGTCTGTTTTGAAATGAGCGTAAGCGTTTTAAAATTTTCAGGAGGGAAGGATTTTATTTCTTTTTTTTGATGGAAAATGGAAAACTTATTTGCAACAGAAAAACTATCTGCCTTTAAAAATGGGTTGCAAATGTGCTTTACATTGTGCGGTAGGGGTTATATGCACATAAGTTGTCTATACCCAAAATAATGAAGAGATTACAACAATTGTGCGTTGTATCTTTTATTATTGATGCCTTGTTGATATTCAACGGATGTCATTTTAAGTATGTCCAAAGGTATTTTAAATCTTCTAATAGTTTTAATTTCAGCATCCATTGTTAAATCCGAGCGTTCAATAAAATTTTTATTTTTAAAGGAATTTGAAATCAATATCAGGTCAATATCACTGTCAGGACTTGCGGTACCTTTCATTTGAGAACCAAACAAAGCAACGCCATTTAATTTAATCCCTTTTAATTCCAGTTCAATTTTTAAAAAATTGATTATTAATTTTATTGTTTTTTTATCCATTGTTGAATTTCTTTTGTGTTATTAAGGATTTGTTTAGTAGTTTCAAGATTATATACCTTGATGAGTTTCTTTAATTCGTCAGGATAGCGCGTTGTAATAGAAAGAGCATTTAATTTATAAATAAATTTAAGTTGTTCTTCTGTCAATTCAAGATTAAGTTCATCAGCTAAAAAAATCAAGTTATGAATTTTTGAAGGTACTTTATCAAACTTTTTTATAATAAGCCCTTTCAATGCTTTTTCAAGTGTCAGGTGGCACATGAAAATACAATAAACAAATCGCCCTGTCTTTAGCATTGCATCGGCCGTTTCAAGGTCATAGTCAGATTGAATAAACCACTCTTTAACTTGTTTATTTTTCATTTATTTCAAGCCTTTTAATAATTGAATGTAAAATTACATATTTTTTTTGACCTGTTCAAATTATTATGCCAGGTATAATAGATATAAATGGAATCAACATAAAAATGAAAATAGAAAACTTATTTGCAACCGAAACACTATCTGTATTTAGAATTAATTCTTAATAGTTCTATAATTAGCTTATCAGTCTCAATATTAAAGCCATCGACAAGAGGTTTATTTGTACCGGAAAAACCATCCACAGAACCTAAACCATTCAAGAATTTAAGATAGTTTTGAACAGCGTCAAATTCAGGCAGTAATTCTTTGCCAACCAATTCTGACAACGAGGAAATTAGCCCATAAGACCCCCAATTGGAAGTTGTAGAAATTATCAAATAATTACAAGTGATAACGCTTGGTTCGATATCCGGTAAATTTTCTTTTATTTGATTGTATAGATTTCCCATACCAATCTCGTTTCCACCATCCCCGATTCCGATTGTTAAACAATCCGCCTCAATAAAAAAGATGTCCAATGGGGCAGTATTGTCAGATATATCGTTTTTTCTCATATTACAAAACCGACCATCGCTATTTCTGCCGCATCTTTCTATTGAGATCATTGCAGCAGGCGAATAACAAACGATTATATCCCGTATCCTGTTAGCGTCTGCGTCGACAGGAAGCGTAATTGAAGTTATTTCTTCATCAAACTTAAAAAATCCATCACAATAAATGTCTGATATAATTATAGGATTAAAACCACATGCTTTTAATGCCTTCGCTAAAAAATATGCTCCAATAGGACCATCAGTTTCCGCATGCCCATTTACATAAAATCCTGTTATTATAAATACATTACCTCGTTTAAGATTACATATAGATTTTGCAATTTTTGTTAAATACAATTTGTCTTCTAAATTCTCAAACAGTATATTCATGTTCCGTTTAGAATATCTTAGAATTATTTGTTCTTGAGTTTCCATCTTAATGAACCATACTACTTATTAGAGGTTGTTTAAAATTTGTGAAGTGCAATACGCAGATGTCACTCTGAGCCAGCCATTATGGGGATTGGTGGGGAAGCGGCTGTGTCCCCGCCTGCGAGCGCTGATTTCTTGCATTGGCGGGCAGGGAAGAGTGTATATCAGTAAGCTTCGACGCGTCCCGAAAAAGGGACGGCTCAGCCTGACAAATAATTTGGTATCAAACGTATTAGGAAAAACAATAAAGATAAGTTTCATTACTTACGGGCTGACTGTAAAATAAATTAATAATTTTAAACAACCTCTTGGAATCGTTATATCGTTTCTGAATTTTTTTTGTATAAATAACCGGAATTATTAACTGATAGCACAATTATTTTATTAAAATCCATTTTAGATTTTTTTACAATATTAGACTAGTGTGCCTTGAGACTTTATGTTTTAGGGTTGCGGCTAACTTGTTTCTCGCTTCACCTTTGTGGTGAGCTATTTGCTGTTTTTGGGTAGACTGCTTCACCTTTTGGTCCCGCACATGCGGTATTATTTTTTCTGTAAATATACCACTTTTACTTCAAATCATCATAAAGACTTTTTGTTTTTTGTCCAGCGTAAGTTCAAGTAATAAATGCAACTTTTTACCAACAACGTGAAAGGGAAGAAATAAACTTTATAAATTTCTCAAAACAGAGAAGGGAAAATCCCCTCCCTGCCTTGATGGATAAAGTTTAACT
>Ga0247841_10005782_pt1 | contig 19661 bp, 20 predicted proteins | sample LaCruzMarch2015__2_FD_192410 | JGI IMG/M metagenome (GOLD analysis project Ga0247841, IMG submission 192410) | Freshwater microbial communities from meromictic Lake La Cruz, Castile-La Mancha, Spain - LaCruzMarch2015_18m | ecosystem: Environmental > Aquatic > Freshwater > Lake | place: Spain... | reverse complement strand
CCACCCTCTGCTCCGCAATACAGCCAGCTTATCCCGCTCTTCTTTCGTTAAATGTGTGTATGCCATACCTGCCTATTATATTACAGCAGGTCCTGTTAGTTTGTTGCACTAGCGATTTGAACTCGTGTTGTCGCACCTATCAGACGGCTGCGAAATTTAATAGAATTACCTTACCATGAGGGACCCGCTAAAAGATAAAAGGAATAAAATAGACGCCATAGACAACCTCCTGGCGGGACTGCTGGCCGAAAGACTCTCCGTGGCCGCGTCTATGACGGGATTAAAGAAGAAGGTGCGGGACTCCGCGCGTGAAACCTCCGTTCTCAGACACGCGGCTGGTCTCGTAAAAAACCGCGAATTGCGGCCTGCCGTGCTGGCCGTATACAGGGAACTCATAAAGCAGGGGCGCCGCCTGCAGCAAGCTGCTAAACGACCTGGCGGCTTAAAACCGTCAGCCTGACCGCGTATGATAATAAGACTCAAACCAGGCATTAAAGCCAAAGATTTGGAGTTCCTTTGCCGCGCCCTCACCGAACTGCTGCCGGCCTCTGCTTTCATAAGGGGACGCGGTTTTATCACGGTGCAGGCTCCCGAACCCGAACTATTGAGCGAACGGAGCGCAGCCATCGAGAACCTTCCGGGCGTATTCTCCACTGAGCTGTCCATAGGGGAAGCCTGCCCTATGGTCGTTAAAGCCGCGCCGCCTGACCTGACCGCGTTGTTCAAAAAAAATGAGCGCAAAAATTTTATCCTGATAGCCGGTCCCTGCGCCGTGGAAGATGAAGCGTCCTATCTCGCTTCCGCCATAAAGCTCAAAGCTGCCGGGGCCTGCGCCTTAAGGGCGGCGATATTTAAGCCTCGCACCTCGCCTTACGCTTTCCAGGGCCTCGGCGCAAAGGGTTTTGGCATTATTAAAAAAGCCCGGCGCGCCACAGGACTTCCCGCGGTCACCGAAGTCACTTCGGAAAGTCAGCTTGCCGCCATCAGTAAATTTTGCGACATCGCTCAGATAGGCGCCAGGAATATGCGCAATTACGAACTTTTAAAGGCCTCCGCCCGCTCAGGCCTGCCTGTCCTCCTAAAACGCGCGCCTGGCGCAACGCTGAAAGAGTGGCTCCTCTCGGCCGAATACCTGCTTAAGCACGGCAACGGCGATATAATACTCTGCGAACGCGGAGATTCCTTCTCAAAACCCGACCAGCTCGGCCTGAATCTTGAAATCCTCCGCGCGGCCGTTAAAGCCACAGCCCTGCCGGTCATAGCCGATCCCAGCCACGCGGCAGGCGACCGGGCGCTGGTAAGCGCACAGGCCCTGGCCGCCGTTAAAGCCGGCGCTGACGGACTCATGATCGAAGCCTGCCTCCTCCCGGAAAAAGCCCTGGTCGACGGACGCCAGACCCTGAATATCCCGGAATTCTCAGCTCTGGTAAAACAGATAAAGAAACTGAGAGAACTGTGATTATCAAAGCGGGACTGATAGGCTGCCCTTTAACAAAATCCCTTTCTCCGCGCCTCTTCAGACTATTCTCCGATGAGACCGGGGGAAAATATTCCTACGACCTACTGGAAACTGACGGACCCGCCGTGGCGCTGACTCTGGGGAAAATAAAAACCCGCGGCTGGGCCGGCTTCAACGTCACTTTGCCGCTGAAAGAAAAAATTCTCCCCTTCCTGGATTCTTTAAGCCCCGATTCCAAAGCTATCGGAGCAGTAAACGCCGTCCGCATAAAACATGGGAAATTAGAAGGTCACAACACCGACACCGTCGCCCTGAAACTCGCTCTTAAAGAAGCCGGATGCCCGCTCGGTGCCAGGACTTGCGTTATCTGGGGGGCCGGAGGCGCGGCGAGAGCGGCCGCCTGGTTACTTGGCTCATCCGGCGCCAAAGCGGTGGATATCCACAACCGCTCTTTTCCCAAAGCCGCCCGACTCGTTAAATATTTTTCCGGAATCTTCCCGCGGACAGCTTTCAGAGCGCGGAAATTAACCGCTGTTCCCGGTGGCGCAGCGACTCTTTTCGTGAACGCCACCCCGTTGGGCATGTACAAACCGCTGCCAGTTAGCATGCGGTTTTCCGGCCCCGCTGGTTCTTTCTATCTGGATTTCGCTTACGCACGGAGTTTAACGCCCTTTTTAAAGGATCGGGCCGGCAGAGTTATATCAGGCACAGACCTGCTTATATATCAGGCCTTAAAAAGTTCGGAGCTGTACGGCGGCAGGCGCATAAAGGCCTCCGAAATTGTAAAATTAAAGGATACCCTCAAGGCAAGCCTTGAAGAGCGCGAGGGCAAGACAGCCAGACAGCGCGGCAGTAAAAGAGATTTTTGAATCATCCTATCATCGCGGCGCCCCCTCTGCCGCTCTGTCTTGCTGCCGCGCCGCCGAGCTGTCTTACTTACTTAGGAGAACCTTATGCTTAGATATCTTACCGCCGGAGAAGCGCACGGCCCGGCCCTTATCGGGATAATGGACGGTTTTCCCGCCGGCGTAAAAATAGATAGGGATTATGTAGCCAAAAGCCTGGCTCGGCGCAGGACCGTGCCGGGCAGAAGTTCACGACAAACCCAGGAAACAGATTCCTTCTACATTTCCTGCGGACTTTATAAAAACACCACCACAGGCGCCCCCGTGGCCGTGATGCTGAAGAATATCAGCCAGTTCGCCGTGTTGGATCCGTCTTCCGTGCCGCGGCCGGGACACGCTGATCTCGCCGGCATGCTGAAGTACGGCATCTCGGCTTCGGCCGTGATCCGTGAAAGGGCCAGCGCGCGGGAAACGGCCGTGCGCACCGCGCTCGGCGCGTTCTGCATTAGGCTTTTGGAATTATTGAATATCAATATAACCAGCCGCGTAATAAAGTTGGGACATCTCCGGAGCGAAGACGCCGGCACCATCCTGCGCGAACTGGAGCAGGCCGCGAAGGCGGGACGCTCGCTTGGCGGCGTACTGGAAGTAAAGGCGGAGAATCTGCCGGTGGGCCTGGGCTCTCACGCGCAGTGGGACAGGCGTCTCCCCTCCCGTCTCGCCGCGCAGCTCATGGGACTAAACGGAGTGAAAGGCGTTGAGTTCGGTTCCGGCTTCGAACTGGCAGCCATGCATGGCGAAGAATCTCTGGATTTTTTTAAAAAGGGAAACCCCCTAAAGCGGCTTACCAACCTGGCCGGAGGCCTGGAGGGCGGAATGACCAACGGAATGCCGCTGGTCCTGCGGGCGGCGGTCAGGCCGGTACCTGGCCAGAGCTCCCCGGTCCGGTCTATAGATCTAAAAACCGGAAAAACCGCCGTTGCAGCGCCAGGGCGCTCCGATATTACTGCGGTCTTTGCCGCCGCCGTCATCGCCGAACACCTGATGGCTTTTGAGCTGGCGGACGCCGTACTGGAAAAATTCGGAGGCGATTCCCTTAAAGAAATAAAGACCCGGGTGGACGCCTGGCGCAGGCAGACGTCGAAACTTCTGCGCGGAAGATGAAGAACATTTATCTCCTCGGCTTTATGGGGTCGGGTAAAACAACGATCGGCCGCGTCCTGGCAAAAAAACTCGGAATACCGTTCGCGGACACGGACCTGCTGGTGAAGAAAATTTACGGCCTGCCTGCCGGAGACTTCATAAAAACCCGGGGGCTGAAAGCGTTCCGCGACGCAGAGAATTCGGTCTTTAAAACAGTCGTCCGGTCCGGCGGACGCGTGATAGCGCTTGGCGGCGGGATAATGCCGACCGGTTTCCGCGGGCCGAAGCTTAAAAAAAGCGGCGTGACGGTATATCTTAAGTGCGCTCAGGCGGCGCTTTATGCGAGGCTTATAAAAAATATAGCGCGCCGGCCTCTTCTCGGCGGCAGCCCGGAAGAGGCTAAGCGCGCGCTGGCGCGGCTGCTCAAAAAAAGGCGGCCCTATTACGAGCAAGCTGATTTAAAACTGGACACCTCCGGGCTGACGCCTGAATCGGCGGCCGTTAAAATATGCAAACTGCTGGGCAATCATGAAACATCTCTGCGTTAATAAAATTTTCTCATCATCAAAGAGCGTTTCCCTGATCTGCGGCCGGGGACTTGCCCCGCTGCCGCGGCTGGCGCCGGGGCTTTTCTCTGACGCGGATAAATTCTGTCTGGTCACGGACCGCAAATGCTTCAGCTCTTTCAAGCGCGGCTTTGACCGGCTGCTGGGAAATGCCTCAGACCGGACGGTGGTCTTTGAAACCCCGAAGGGCGCCGCCGCCAAGAATTTCAAAACTCTTGAACGACTGCTCTCTTTCATGCTGAAAAACGGGATGTCGCGCAGCTCGATTATAATCGCGGCGGGCGGCGGCTCGGTCACGGATCTCGCCGGGTTTGCGGCGGCGCTGTACATGCGCGGGATAAAATGGGTAAGCGTCCCCACCACTTTGCTGGGGCAGGCTGACGCCGGTATAGGCGGAAAGACAGCCGTCAATCTTGGCGGATTAAAAAACATAGCCGGCGCTTTCTACCAGCCGGACTTAACCATCTGCGACACCGTCTTCCTGGACAGCTTAAGCGCGACTGAGCTGAGGGCCGGCGCGGGCGAACTGCTAAAATACGCGCTCATAGCCCCCGTTAAACCCGGCCGCGCGGTTTTGCGCAACCTGCCCGCCGCCCTCAAAGGCGGAAAAGAAGAACTCTCGGCGATAACCTCCGCATGCGCCGTCTTTAAACTTGGTCTGGTTTCCCGCGACGAAAAAGAGGAAACAGGCCTGAGAGAAACTCTAAATTTCGGACATACAGCCGGACACGCTTTCGAAGCCGCCTCAAATGGCTCGCTCAGCCACGGGGACGCGGTACTCTGGGGCATGCGCTACGCCGCCATGCTTTCATACAAACTCGGAGTTATGGACCGAAAGGCGGCGCCGGCCGTACAGGCCGCCCTGCAAATCATAGAGCCGCAGGCGCTTAAGGCCCAATGCCTGAATTTTGAGCGGTTTAATATGTGTATCCGGCGCGACAAAAAATCCGCCGGCCATGCCAACAGATTCATTCTGATAGTCAGGCCCGGCGTACTTAAAGGGGTCAACGACATCCCGAACGGAACCTTAAGACAAACTCTCAAGGAGCTGGTTTAGATCATGAACATATTGATAATCCACGGTCCCAATCTTAATTTTCTGGGGAAAAGAGAACCGAAAATATACGGCAGTCTCACGCTGAAAGAACTTAACTCCTTAATAAAAAACCACGCCGCCTCAAAAAAAGCGAAGGTTCGCGTGTTCCAGTCCAACTGCGAAGGCCGCATAATCGATCTCATAGCCGCAAATATGGCCTGGGCTGAGTGGTTGATCATAAATCCGGCAGCCTACACCCATTACAGCTACGCCATAAGGGACGCGATAAAAGCCTCCGGACTGCCCGCGGTGGAGGTCCATCTCTCAGACATCTCAAAACGCGAAAATTTCAGGAAGAGTTCAGTCACCGCGGCCGTCTGCGTGAAGCAGATAAAAGGCCTGGGGCATAACTCATATACTAAAGCCATAGACTTCTGCGCAGGTCAGTAAAAAGGGAAAATGATAAAAGCTGAGAATAAAACTTACACCCCTCCCCCGGATAAATCCATCACCCACCGCGCGCTTATAATAGCCGCCATAGCTGAAGGCTCCACTATCATATCAAGCCCGTCCATCTGCGCGGATACGGCCGCGACCTCCGCCTGCCTGAAAAAAATGGGAGTTAAGATCTCAGCCGCTCCCGGCAAACTGACGATCAAAGGCGTCGGACTGCGCGGCCTGAGAAAACCTTCGGGGCCCCTTAACTCCGGCGAGTCGGGTACAACCCTGCGTCTGCTGGCGGGCCTGCTGGCCGGCCAAGAATTCGACTCGGTCCTGACCGGAAAAGGCTCGCTCTTAAAAAGACCTATGGACCGCGTTGCTGACCCGCTTGCGGCCATGGGCGCTAAAATAAGTTTCTCGGGGGGCCGGGCGCCGCTCAGCATCCGCGGCTCCGTGCTGATCGGAACGAACCATAAACTTTCGGTCGCCAGCGCCCAGGTGAAATCAGCCATCCTGTTGTCGGCCCTTTATGCGGAAGGACCGACGTCCATCACTGAGCGTCTGTCCACCCGCGACCATACGGAGCGACTGCTTAAACATCTGGGCGCGCGCATCTCATCAAGCGGACTGAACCTTTATTTAAGGCCTGGACGATTAACCGCGAAGAATATAAAAGTTCCTGGGGACATTTCGGCGGCCGCGCCGTTCATTGTGGCGGCATGCCTGCTGCCGGGCTTCAAACTTACAATAAACGGGGTCGGATTAAACCCGGGCCGCACGGGCCTGATACGCGCGCTTAAAGCCATGGGCGCCAGGATAACGGTGAAACCCGCGGCCGCCGCCCTGGAACCGGAAGGAGAGATAATAGTCTACGGCTCCGCCCTAAGAGGCGTAAGGATACGGCCGGATGAGGTGCCGTCCATGATAGACGAACTTCCTCTACTGGCGCTGGCCGCTGCCGGCGCCCAAAGCGTTACCGTTATAAGTGGTGTGGGTGAACTGCGCCACAAGGAATCTGACCGGCTGAAAACAACTCTGGCGCTGTTCAAGACTCTCGGCCTGAAAGCCGAAATCGGAAAAAACAGTCTTATCATCAAGGGAAACCAGCGCATCCTTGGCGGAAAACCTGCGGAAACGTTTAACGACCACCGCATGGCCATGGCGGCCGCGGTAGCCGGCCTGCTGGCAGCGAAGCCTGTGAAAATAAAAGGTCCGGGCTGCGTTAATAAATCCTATCCGGCCTTCTTCACTGACTTTAAAAAAGTTTTTTGTAAAAAAACCGGAGGGTAAAACCTCCGGTTCGTCAGCGCCCCAAAACCCCGCACATCCTACATCCCTAATGGAACCACACAACGGAAACCGTAATTCAAACTCCGGCTGCCGGGATTATCCCTGCTGCGGAGAGCCACGCGCAGGTCGTCAGGGAAATTGCTCCATGACCCGCCCCGCAGGCCGCGCAGCAGCCCGGAATCAGGCCCTTTCGGATTATTTTTAGGGCTTTTTTCATAGTAGCTTTCATCGTACCAGTCAGCCACCCATTCCCACACATTGCCGTGCATATCATATAAACCGTATTGGTTTGGCTTCTTTTGTCCCACGGGATGCGGCTGATTGTTTGAATTCCCGTCGTACCAGGCGTACTTGTCAATCATGCGCTCATTGACGCCAAAATTATATTTTGTGCCAGTTCGCCCGCGCGCGGCTTTTTCCCATTCCGCTTCCGTAGGCAGGCGGCCGCCGGTCCATTGACAATAGGCGGCGGCATCGTACCAGTTCACATTCACCGCGGGCTGCCGGTCCGCATTCAGGTTTTCCAACTCGCGCTCTGCCCGACCTGTAGCTTTGGCAAATTTCTTATACTGCCCCGCTGTTACCTCATGCGTATCAATGTAATAGGCGTCAAGGCGGACCTTGTGTCGGGGATTCTCGCCTGATTCGCCCTCGCCGTCAGGCGCCCCCATTTGAAACTCGCCTGCCGGGATTAATGCCACCTTTTTTAATTCTTCCCTGCATCCGGCTAAACCAAGCGCGACATCAGCCTGCCTGGCCGCGGTCTCCTCAGAGGGTTTAAGCCGCAAAACTTTGCCATATACGACAGCCGCGGCGACGCATTGACCGGAATTTAAATGATCCTCCGCTTCTGTCAGCAGGCTCGCGCAAAGCGCGTTGTTTTTAATATCAATTTTTTTCTTTGCGGCAAGTCCCAGCGCGCGGGCCTGCCCGGCGGCTATGAGAGCGTTTTTATAATCCCCGGCGTAACGCAGGGATTCGGCCCGGGCGTTAAGCCGCTTTGCCTGTTCGAATTCCGAACTATTTTTAAATGACCCCTCCGCTTTTTCAAGCAAGCCGCCCAATTGCGCGCTTTCTGTTATAGCTTTTTGTGTGCGTTCGGGCATTACCCGCCTATACCAAATCGCATAACCTCCCCACCCCAGCGCGCCAATCAGCGCCAGACCTGCGGCAGCCAACGCAAGGTTTTTAGCCATACTCCCGGTCACAGGCGCGCCGCAAAGCTCGCAGAGCTTAGCATCCGGCCTGTTTTCACCGCCGCATTTTGCACATTTCATATCGTGAACTCTATTATAAATTATTTGCGATAGTCGCTAAAGTGTTATTTAGGCGGTCTATACCGCTTCCCTAAAGAACTATGCCCGCATAGGCACAACAACATGTTTCAAGTGGGCCTTTTGCCTTAGACGGGTAAAGCGAAAGTAAACTACACTTATGATTAACACAGAAGCAGTTTGCCGGGGTTGAACCAATATACTGGAGAAATAAATGAAAACAATCATGAATGCTGTTTTTAGCCTGCTTTTATTTGCGTCGTGCGCCAGCGCCGGCGCGTTAAAGGAACTAAATACCGCCGCCGGTGATGGCGTGCGGGTTGATATTCCTGCAGTCAGGACCTACGCGGAACTTTGGGGGTATGCCCCCTCTGTTGAAGGCGACAGCGGCGCGATCGGCGGCAATGGACTTCCGACCGTGACCCTGCAACTGGTCACCAATGATTCGGCCGCTACGGCGGGGGCAGGATTTGTCGTGTACCGCGGCACCATTAAGATACCCGGAGAAAAAACAATTAACGCACGACTTGTCGCGCAACAGGGCGCCCTCCGTATAACAACTGATACCGGCAGTATGCTTATCAGCGCCGGGCTTACCCGCATAACGCTCAACATTTCCGGCGCGCAGGAAGAATACCTGCCTGTGGTGCAATCCGGAAATACCGTGAGGCTCAAAGGCTCTAATGGGTTGGGCAATTTAGCCTTAACCACAATTAATAAGGAAAAGGGACTTTTCGCCCTTTCCGGCAGCGGCTCTGCCGCGGAATATCAGGCAATGTCGCTGTTAATGATGACATACCTCTACGAGCAGCTCTCAAAATAGCGTTGTCAGTAATCTAAACCGGGTGTCAGGCCGCTTTGTAAAAAAAGCAGCCTGACACCTTTTCCTTAAATATTGTAGAATTGTCTGTAAACAATGCCGACTTAGCTCAGCGGTAGAGCAGCTGTTTTGTAAACAGCAGGTCATCGGTTCAAATCCGATAGTCGGCTAGTTTTAATTTTAACCGCTTTTTTTGATTCCTCCAAAACTTTTCCTAGGAGCCTGTCCGGGATAAGGTTTTTAAGGCGAAATTGACGGTTTTGAAGCCGAGCCGAAGCGACGCGAAACGAGCAGGCTCCAATGAACCTGTAAGTTGAGCGGCGCAAAGGCGTAGGCAAAAAAACGGCAATTGCAGCCAAAACTCCTTATGTCGGACAGGCTCCTAGGGGTTCCCGAAATGCAAATGACGATTAACGTAAAAAACAATCTGCTCCGCGCCTGTCTTCTGCTGTCGGTATCCGCGCTGCCGGCTTCAGCCGAGACAGGCTCCAAATACAAACTAAACATCTACGGCTCCATAAAGACCGATTTCATTTACTCCGACCACGGCATCTCGACCAACGAGTATCGAATCTATACATCCGGCGGCCGCAAGGATAAAGCCTTCAGGGTTTCCTCCAGGGGCACACGCTTAGGTTTTGATGTAAGCAACGGCGCCAACGTGACCGGAAAGATAGAGGCGGACTTTCTGGGCCTTACTGACAGCCTGGCCGGCGCGGCAGGGACGACAGCCGACCTGCGCCTGCGGCACGCATACGTTACAATGACCGCCGGCAAAACGGAGTTCCTGGCCGGTCAGACCTTTTATCCGCTGACTGCCGATATACCGGAAACATTTAATGACTACTTCCTGGGTAATTCCGGTGCCCTATGGTCCAAAGCACCGCAGTTGCGCGCCACATACAAGCCCGTGGAAAAGTTGAAATTTATCGCCGCCATTGTCCGCCCAACCGCCAAGCTCACGGACGCCGAAGGCACGCTCTCGGCTCTCCCAGGCCTGCAGGGCAAGATAGAAAAGGAGTTGGGCAAAGCCAGGGTAAGCCTGGCCGGAGCCGCCGGCGTATGGAAAAGCACTTCAACGCATAAAAACGCCGATGTTTCCGCGGTGGTGGCGGCTTTTAATATACCGTATTCGGTTTTCACCATGTACGGCGAGGCCTGGACGGGCCGCAACCTCTCGGACTTCCTCGGCGGATTGGGAAACACAGGTTATGGTGATAAGGCTGTGCCGGCCAGCGGCGGATACCTGGCGCTGAAATACAAGCCCCGGGACACGCTCTGGTTTAATCTGATCTACGGAGTAGATGATCCGGATAATTCAAAAGTGGCCCCGAACGGCAGGGACAGGAATTCCACCGCACTTGCCAACGCGGTTGTAAAATTTGATGATTGCGTGGAAACCGGTATTGAGATCGCCTCGTTGGAAACACGATACAAAGACAGCGTTACACGCTCATCCATGAACTACCAGTTCTCCGTAAAACTGATTTTTTAACCCCCGGCCTTTTGCTATAATTTGCTTGTACGGCCTGTTCGTCTAGTGGTCCAGGACGCTGCCCTCTCAAGGCAGAGATCACGGGTTCAAATCCCGTACAGGCCGCCAAGATTTCCAGGCGGAAAGCCGGTTTCCCGACGAGGAACCGGCTTTTTCCTTTCCCAGGCCAGGTTGTCCTATTTTGACCGTATTTGCCCCATTTTGCCCAAAAGTGCACACTCAAGTGCACACTTTTATTAGCGCCTATTTGGCTCCATTTCCGGGATACCGTGGAACTGGGCGAAAGAGCGGGGCTGCACCCGAGTTATATCGGGCAAATTGAACGCGGAGTAAAGAAAATAAGCCTGGAAACGCTGCGTAAGCTCTCAACAGCTTTAAAAGTTAAGATTTCCGACCTGCTTGAGGAAGAGACCATCATCAACAAATCATCCTGCTGGGAACAAAAGCTTATCGGTATTGTCCGGGATAGGCCAGCCGAACAGCAAAACATGATCTACCGCATGGCAAAAGAAGCCCTGCGCACCCATTCAGCCCGTAAAACCCGTTAACACCGCTGGCCAGACCTACCTGCACACCTGCACAAAGCATGAGAATTGACTTATAGGGAAGTTCGGCGAACAAAATTTCAAGGACCTATGGAAGTCTCGTCATATCGCAGCCCTGCTCTATTACGATGAATCTAGTGGCGTTCCCTCGCGCGGTTGGGGTTTAGAATCCTATCTTCCGCTTGGGGTCAAACAGGATCGTCAAGGACCGTTCCAGATGGGCCTGGGTTACCACTGGGGCGCTATCGGTCCCGGCGTCCGCCTCATCCATGGCGAAGATTATCCCTCTGGTAACAACCTCCCGCACATGGGCGCAGGAGAGAGCCCCCTCCTCCATCTTATGTGACAGGGCCGCTAGATTAACATCGGGAGCCAGGTTAAGATTCTTTGTGAATGCCTTGAGCAACTGGAGCCTAAGCTCATGCCCCGGCGGAGGGAAGTGCAATCTAACGTCGAAGCGGCCGGGGCGGTTCTTCAGGGCATTGTCCAACACAGCGAGTTCATTGGTCGTGGCAACCGTAATAATACCCTGGTTTGTTTCAAGGCCATCTAGCTCGGCTAGAAGCTGGCCTAAAACCCTGCTCGCATGATTATTTCTGTCCACCCCACCAAGGACATCAAGATCCTCCAGCACCACGAGGCAGGGGGCGAGCCGGCGCGCTAAATCATATATCTCAGGGATTCCCCAGTCAGCGTACTTGTTTAAGTCGCTGCATGTCACGTAAACGCTCCTGGGGAACTTTGAAATCAAAAGTTTAACGCAAAGGCTCTTGCCGCACCCTGGAGGGCCCCAGAATAAGAGACCGCGCTTCAATGGAACACCCTGCCGGCGGAACAACTCCGCTTTAGCCAGCAGCTCTATGCTATTGGCCGCGACGACACGGCGCATCTCCTCACTTAAGATAATATCGGACCAAGCTACCGGTGAAAAGTTTGGGACGAACGCACCCTCGCCATCCAGGACGAGGTTTATAAGCCGGGATGGCAGACTTTCGATGTCGGAGAATACGGAATTCAGCTGATGCGCATCCGACTTCCGAACCTTAAAGGAAATATGCATCTCTTGAAAATTCACCCACCCAACATAGAGCGAGAGCACAACCCTCACCCCATTGATTTCAAGGAAATAAGTGCCGGTTGAAACAGAGTGTTGGCCAATTGGGGATGGGCGACGGCTTTGACAGGAGAATCCCTGAGGATGTTCCAGGTGTTTAACCTCAGGCAAGGCGAACCATTCGGCCAGAGCGCGATGCATAAGTCCGACCACATTGCCGCGATACTCTTTATGGAGGCGGAGCATCTCCGAGCCGTCGGTTACGCCCAGAAATTTAATAATGTATGGATGCGCGGGATTCCCTAGCGTCTCAACCAGGAATGGTTTTCGCATATTCCTGACTGACTTATGTGGGACCGATATGTTTGGATTAATGGTCACCGGAGGCTCCTCGATTAATATGGGAACCATATACGAGGGATCGCAGCAACCAGCGCAGGTCCGGCAGCCCCGCCCAACCAAGGCCTGCGCCGGAATTAGAATAAGATAATTTTTCCGATCAGGACTACCGCCTCTTGGCCGTATTTCCGGCGCATATGCTCCTGCGAAGAAGAAGTCATCGGGATCCCGATATCCTCGAATAACCGGCGGAAATCAATACAGATCGTTCCAAGCACCGTCGGGGCCACATACCTCAGGATATCAAGTCCGAAGATACGCTGGAATTCCGCCCTATGACTAAGCAGCAGGTCATGTTGCCTTTGCCGAACAGTTTCAAAAACATCCATATAATCCCCCTACCGATCTATTTACGATAGCAATCGCATACCTGGCACAGGGCAAGTTCCGTGCCAATGCCGGCTCAAATGATGCATCTGTTACGCTTACCGTCGGAACTGCTATGCCTGGCGGGGAGCTCACTAAGGCCTGCGAAACAACTATAAATGGCCCATTTTGGGATTTTAAAGCCCGTTTTGGAGCTTAGCCTCATATCCCCGGGCCATTTTTGCTACAATTTTTGGACAAGTAATTATAGGCAGGGGGACCTTTCATGGATAAGCTAAAGATTCTGATTATTGAGGATGATAAGCTATCACAAGACATCCTGGCCGATAATCTGGCCGGGCAAATTGTGGAGGTCGCAAGCGACAAAACCGCAGCCGAACGCAAACTTAAAGCCGGGCATTACGATATCTGCTTTATAGACCTTATGCTTGGCGAAAACGATAATCACTCCGGCCTGAAACTTATACCGCTGGTCGTTTCAAAGGGGATCTACTCCGTGGTCATGTCTAGTTGCGATACGGAAGAGACCATCAGCAAAGCCTACACGCTGGGGTGCAAAGAGTTTTACGTTAAAGGCAACGAGAAGTCCAATGTGTCGGCCATTATAGCCCGCTACCTGCAAGGCGACGCGGGCAAAAAGGCGAAGAATGTTTTCTCCGCGGGCTTTATTACCAACGACCCGGCCACACGCTCAACAATAACCGAAGCGTTAAATTACGCCCCCACCCATCTGCCCATGCTGATACTGGGGCCATCCGGTACCGGCAAGACCACTTTGGCGAAACTATTGCACGAACATTCAGGCCGTACCGGCGAGTTTATCGCCATCAACTGCGCGGCTTATACCGAAGATCTCCTGGAGGCCGAATTGTTCGGCTATAAAAAAGGCGCGTTCACGGACGCTAAAGAAACCCGCAAAGGAAAACTGGCACAGGCGCATCAAGGCACGCTGTTCCTGGATGAAATAGGCTCCATGAGCCATAATATGCAGACCAAGCTCCTCAAAGCCATTGAGGAGAAGTCGTTTTACCCCCTTGGCGCCGATAGGCCGGAATATTCGGATTTTCGTATTATCAGCGCGACGCTTGAGAATATACAGAAGTTCTTAATCGAAGGCAAGCTGCGGTTCGATTTCTTCCAGCGGGTACACGGTATGACCATAACGCTGCCGCCCCTGGCGCACAGGAAATGCGATATCTTCCCGCTTATTGGGGCATTCACAAAAGGAACGAAGCGGCTGGCATTTGAACCGGAGGCTAAAGAATACCTGCTGACGCACGGCTGGCCGGGCAATACTAGGGAGCTTAAACGCTTTGTGGATATTATGGCGTCCGGCACGGACGGAACTGTAACGCTTGATCTGGTTAAACGCCATATCACGCTTTCCGAAGCGCCGGAACAGCCGGGGAATATCACTATAACGCAGGCACAGTATGATTATGCGGTCAAACACGGGCTTTCCGACGCCGTTGACCGGATTACCGCCGAGATTATCAATCGTAATTTAAACGACAACCACGGAAGAAAGATAAACACCCGCGAGCAGCTTAAGATCTCAAAACGCCTGCTGTACTCGGTCTTAGGGAAGCGGCAAGAAGCGGGGGGGGTGTAAGCATGACCAACGAAAGCAAGATGCACGCCGTAAAATCAAAAACCGCCAGCCTGAAAGAGGCGGCGGAGTTCTTCAAGCAGTGCCCGGACAACAAGAAGCGCGCACGGATCGCGCTTATGCGCGAAACGGCGCAGGACATCGTAAGGCTTTTGACTGAACTGGAAACGGAATTACCCCGGAATTAGGACCGCCACGGTGATTCCTTATTCATCACTTTCAACCAAGGCAGATGAGCGAAACGTTCCGGGTTATGCCCGGTTTCAAGCGTTATATCGGTGTATCCTTTCCCCCGCAGGTCTACCGCGATATTCTCCCCTCTTAGGGTCTCACTGAGTTCGGAGTCTATATAGATGGGTGTATCTTTGGGATATGAGTCAAGATCAGTCAAAAATCCATCAGGTTCGCTGAATATCTTGAGATTTATACCGGCCGCTTCGGCCGCATCTTCCCAGTTCATCCGCACAAGCGCGTCGTCATCTATCAGAACAGCTAGCTTTTTGTTCCCCCTTTTCCCCGCACTCTCCCCTGTCCCCTCCACCCTATACCCTATAGATATCGGAACAAAATCAGCCAGACCTTTGGAGATCATCCGCACTTTAAGCCGTCCGCACTCGTCAATTATGCGTTTCTCTTCGCAACGGCTGGAAACCAGTATCGTTTTACCGGACAAACCGAGTTCCTCGGTCAGGCTTAAACCTGTTTCTTTATAGCCTATGAGCTCGTAGTCGAAGAGATAAATCGTTTTTTCGGATTTTTCCGCGTTGTTTCTAACCCATTGGCGCAGCTTATCCGGCTCGCTGAAATGGATCGCCTCTATATTGTGCTCTCTGACCCTCGCGGAATCGAACCGACCCTGCCAGACCTGGTGGATAGTGGCATCGTCATCCAGCACCACAATAGACTTGCCTGGACCAAGCTCAAGCACCGATACAAAATCTTCCGGGGTTTCCGCTTTAGGCAGCTTTATCGTAACCGTCGTACCTTTGCCAAGTTCCGACGCAATATTAAGACTGCCGCCCCAACCTTCAACGGTAGTCCTGGCATGATACAACCCGAGGCCGGAGCCGCCAACCTTACCGTGCGTTTCGCCCCTTTGGCCCAGCTTGGCCAGGATTTCAGGTGGGATGCCTTTGCCGTTGTCGGCAACAGTTAAAACAACGCTTTTTTCGTCATGCGCCAGGCCGACTTTGACAGAACCTTTGTCGCCAAGGACTTCAACGGCATTGTTCACCAGATTGGACACCATGCGCCCGAACTCAACCGGCTGAACCCTTGCAAAAAGGCCGTATGATTCCTGCGTCAATTTAAAATCAATATCGATTCCGGGCTTGGATTCAAACTGCAACCGTTTTTCGGTGATGACCGCATCCACAAGACTGGACAGCAGCCGCGCAGCCTGAGGCTCGTTGTTTCCGGTAGCAGACATATTAGCTGCCGTAGCCTTTGTCTGCTGCCGGTTCTTCTCAAGCAGATTGTTGGCAATATCGCGTATCCGATTCACGGCATGGCGCACCATAATACGCTTCTTTTCCGGCAGCTCGGTCGTGTCTTTAAGCGCCGCGTCCAACGCCACCAACGGAGAGCGTATGTCATGCGCCACCTGCGCGGCCATGTCTGCTTTAGACTTATTTATGGCGGATTCAAGAGATAAGTTGTATTCGCGCAGCATTCTCCGCTGCTCGTAATATGCGGCGATTATCGAGAGTGCAACAAGAAGAAGCCAGGAGAGAAGCGCCAGCGGGATTGCGGTCCACCGGCTGTAGAAAAAATACAGTTTTCCGGCTTCTTCCGTCATATTCTCATCAAAGAATATCTTAACTACGGTCTTTCGAAATAAAAACGCATTCGGTTCCCCAATATTCTCCGGCAGGGAAAAATATAAAGACTTGTCCCGCGGTTGCCATGATGCCCCGGTGAAATCCTTGAATACGGCACGCGACATATCCGAAATCACCTGCCGGTTATCCCCGGAGATCAAAGGTGCCCTGAAAGCATCCGCCAGTTGCTCTGCAAGCCGGTGTTTGGCGTTTGTTGAGAATATGCTAGATAAGATGATGAGGACGGCTAAAATAGCGATATCAAATAAAATAACTTTATGAAAAAGCCGATTCATGGAACTGCGTATATCCGTAGCCATAAGTTATCCGTAAAAATGCGGGACCGAAAGATCAATGGCCACTGGTCCGCCATTAAAACATTCAAGACGCTTTTTTGTTTCAGGATCGATGATTGTCTCGCCAAATTGAGGCCGGAGCAACTTTGGAGAATGGGCTTGCATGAACAGCAACGGCAGGTCCGGGAATAGCTCGTCCAGAGCATTTAAGCGGGAGAAGCGCATGGACTCCGCAGAGATATCCTCCGGGATTTGCGCCGCTTCTTCTCCGTTGCTGGGAACGATGTTTCGCATTAGATATGATTTGCTGGCTGCGCTTTTGGCCATTGTCCAGATATGCCACCACGGACTTTTATCCCGTTTAAAATCCTCCAACGGAATCGGGGAAACGGTTTTACCGATAAAGATAGCAAGGAATTTTCGCAGACATTCCAATACAGCCTGTCTTGCCGCATCCTGCCGGATGTCTGAAGTCCCAAAACCACTAATAATGCCCGGGAATTCATGGGACGCTGTCTTAGCCCAACCGTAAGCGGAAAACACCCTCGCATCCTTGGCCGGGCGGAGCTCGCACAACTCTATAACCAGCCCGTGATCGTTAAGTTTTTTAATCAGATTTTTTACCGGGATTATTGATTTCAATTCTTCAAGGGCGACCCGCTTCCCTTTTATTCTACAGTAGTGATGGCATAGTGCGCGATCCATACCAAGAAGCTCGGCGTAAGCCCGTTTCTCCGCAGCTTTCCGATCTGTATGCGCGGCCGTGCCCCACGGATTTTCCAGGCCATAACATGCTGCCCGCTCAAGCGCCTCCGCCACGGCCTTTATAAAGGCTGTTTGTTCTGAAGCGTCGGTGCCTCTGCCTTTGTGAACCTTTCCCCAGACAGAAACCTCTATATGGTAATCGAAATATCCGGGCAGCCATTCATTTATCCATGTGACTTTTTGAACTGCCAGCGCCAGCCGGCGGCTGTTTTTAAGCGCCCATTCGACTACCGGCGATGAATTCTCCATAAACGATTGCTCCCATAAAGCTTTGAAAAATCCAGCTTCCAAGGCTTCCTCACCATCGCCGTGTATGTTGATTTAGCTATTGGTATAACCGCCGCGTTCAGAAGGGTCTGATAGTGCAGCTTGCGGAGCAGTTTAAGCCGATCTTTTTTTTCTCCGACAGCCATATAGCGGCTCAACCAGTCGGCTTTATCCTGCCCGTCCCAGTAAAAAAAGTCCGCCCCGTTGTAATAAGAGAGCAGGCCGATCTCCTCTTGGAACCCCATATCCGTCCACATAAGATAGAAATCGGGCTCAGTAACCTTCTCTTTATCGTAGTTTACAAGCCCGGGGACTTTTCGCACTTTATCAAATTTCCCGTTAGGGAAGAGCCTGCGTAGCGGTTCCTCCTCACCTTCAAAATCCTGAAGCATATTAACATTCCAAGCGGTAAACCCTTCATTGAACGGGCCGGCGTCCGACATCTCGCGCTCTCTTTTGACTTCTGCAAGTTCGGCATCCCCCAGCGCGCCTTCTCCGAGCACCGGAAAAACCTGCTCGGCATCCTCATACCCCTCTTTGCCGGAATATTTTTGCAGGAAGATCCGTTTGATGTTTACACCGATGCGGAAACGCTCCTCCTTGGAGAATTTGGTCCGCCCTTTCTTTGTGAAAATCACAAAGGCCACCTTCATCGGGTATGTACAGAAGACTTCCACGTCTTTATGTCCCTTGGCATATTCTATGGTGGAGTTTACTGGCAGTTTGTCTATTGTCAGTATATGATCCACTTTGTTTTCGGAGAACATTTTTAAAGGCTCCATCATGTCCGTGCGACTCGCCGGCACAAGCGTCGCTTTTTGAGGAATGTCTTCTGAATAGTGAAAATGACGCGGATTCGCCGCAAGCTCAATTCTGCCGTCAGGAGAATCTTTTAGCACGTAATACGGGCCGGAGGTGTTCCGGTAATCTTTTATCGCGAGGGTCACGAGATCAATGGAGTTTCTCGGAATTATTGCAAAGTCAATTGCGGCGAGCATCGGAAACAAGAAGATTTTTCTTTCCTTGAGCTTCATCACAAAGGTGCGGCCATTATCCCGCACCTCCAGTCCGGGACACGCATCGTTTAAAGAAGACATGCTGATATCCGGGCAAAGCATGTCTTTTAGATTCCCATGCGTGTTCCCGCCAAGGATAAAGATCCTTTTAAACGTTCTTTCCGCATCATAAGCGTTTATTTCGTGACCATCAATAGTCTTAAGGTCCTTGCGCATTGTAAAGTGCGCTTCGTTGCCTATCCATTCAAACCTTTCCGCTGCTGCGGCCACCAGTTCTCCGGTTACGGAATACTCTACCAGCGGCGAATAAATATCGGCCAAGAATGTGTAGGCGACGGCGAAATGTATTTTTACCGGGTCATACGACGCGGCGCCATCGTACCCCGGGAATGCCACCTTAATGTTTGTTTCCACTGGTTTAGCCTCTCTAGTAAACAGTATTAAGCATATGCCTGCAAAACAAAGAAATATCAAAAGGAAAACAATCCAACCTTTCCCTTCGATAAAAGTCATTTTATTTGAAATAAACACAAAGCTGCGGCATGTCAAATATGCCGCAGTTATTCAGCCTACACCCTATCCGAGTTTGCTTTTTGCGGGCGGAGTTTCAGTATCAGCGCAGAACAACACGCTATCAACTTTGATGCTCTGAGCAAGTTTTGAATGGAAAGCAGTCGTGTTTTTAGCGGCAAACCCGAGAAGCAATGCCACGATTCCGGACAACACTACGAATATTCTTGTGTTTTTCATTGTATTCTCCCTTAACTTTTATATCCTAGCATTTTAATTCTCCCTGGATACACCGGATTAAGGTCCGGTCGTGGATGCCCCGGGGCCAATCCCCCGGATTACAAGGAATTTCTGTATTCATAGTATAGGTATCAACGCTTATTTTTGTCAGGGCCTTTGGACCTATAACCACTATAGGTCTTTATTTACTCTGCTGAGGATTTTTAGGCGTTTTAATACTTATTACCGCTCAAATTGAATGCTCCGCACCATAAACCCAAGTCCAGCATAAAATCCAAAGGAATCAGAATCAACATCGTGTAGGTCAATTTTGACAGCTATTGATTCCTGTATAAGTAATGTCCTATACTATGGGCTGGAGGTGCGCCATGCGCCCATACGGCAGCCCGAAACAACTGGAACAGCGACGTTTGCAGGCCGTCGTCTTGTTCAAAAATGGATTCC
>Ga0247841_10005781_pt1 | contig 19666 bp, 19 predicted proteins | sample LaCruzMarch2015__2_FD_192410 | JGI IMG/M metagenome (GOLD analysis project Ga0247841, IMG submission 192410) | Freshwater microbial communities from meromictic Lake La Cruz, Castile-La Mancha, Spain - LaCruzMarch2015_18m | ecosystem: Environmental > Aquatic > Freshwater > Lake | place: Spain... | reverse complement strand
ATTGTGTCGGGTATTATTCTGTTTTCAGACCAATCCCCTCCGCCAATAACATTACCGGCTCTTGCGCTTGCAAAACCAGTGTTTATTTTATCAAAAAAGGATTTCTTATATGAATGAATTGCTATTTCAGCCGCGGCCTTTGATGCGCTATATGGGTCATCACCACCAAACTCATCATTTTCCCTGTATCCCCAAAGCCACTCTTTATTTTTATAACATTTATCGGAAGTTATCATTACAAGTGCTTTCAAACTTTTTGTTTTTAGTGCAGCTTCCATAACATTTATTGAGCCGCTCAAGTTTGTATCAAAAGTTAACTTTGGTTCATTGTATGATTTGCGAACTAATGCTTGTGCCGCAAGATGAAATACAATTTCTGGCTTAATTTTGTCAAATGCTTTTTGAAGGGAGTCAATTTCCCTAATATCGCCATCGGTGTGGTTAATTATATTTTTAAGACCAATCGAATTATAATTACAATATTTCCCTTCTGGTGGCAGGGCAAAACCATAAACTTTTGCGCCAAGCATTGAGAGCCACAATGAAAGCCATGAACCCTTAAAACCAGTATCCCCAGTTATTAAAACTCTTTTATTTTTAAACATACTGAAATTTTTGTTTATTTCCAAATTACCCACGGTGCTTCTCCTTTTGTATAGAGTGAATTAAGCAAAGAATATTCTCTTGCTGTGTCCATAGGTTGCCAAAAACCATTATGCTCAAACATCATAAGTTGTTTTTCTTTTAACAAGTTTTCAATTGGTTCTTTTTCAAATACCAAACTATCTTGAGTATTTAAATAGTTGAAAATTTCTTTTTTGCACACAAAAAAACCACCTGAAATTCTGCCGCCGGTGGCTTGTGGTTTTTCGTTAAATTCACTAATTACACCATTTTCATTCGCTACTATCTCACCAAAACGGCCAGGAGGGTTTACGCCGCAAACTGTAAGTATTTTACCATGATTCTTGTGAAACTTAAGTAATGCATCTAAATCTATGTTTCCAACACCATCTCCGTATGTTAAAAAGAAGTTTTCATCATCACCAATATATTTTTGAATCTTTTTTATTCTGGCACCAGTCATTGCATGTGTGCCTGTATCGGCAAGTGTAACCTTCCAATTTAGGTTAGCTGCTTTTGTGTGGTAGTCAATTTTACTTTCTTTTCCAATTGTTACTGTAAAGTCTTGTGTAAAGTTGTGGTAGTTTAAGAAAAAATTCTTTATAACATTGCCCTTGTACCCGAGGCATAAAATAAAATCATTATGGCTAAAATGAGAGTAGTATTTCATTATGTGCCATAGAATTGGATAGTCGCCAATTGGTATCATTGGTTTTGGAATGTCTTCTGCTACATCACGAATGCGTGTTCCGAAACCACCGCAAAGCAATACTGTTTTCATAGTATTTCCCCTGTAAAGTTATTTAATAGCTTGTAAATGAAATGTTAGAGAGTTTAATGGAAAAAAATGCGAAAGTTTTGCTTCGTAAAAAAACGGCTTCTTTTCCGCAAATTTTATAAGCATTTTATGAAACAATCCAACTTTAGTTTTTTTAAATTCTCTATCAAACTCAATTCTTTCTACTTTAAATCTTGCATTTGTGTAGCAGTATTTTTTGCAGAATAAATGGCTCGGGTCAAAGTAATAAAACCAATTTATTCCAAAAAAACGCTTATGTGTCGGGTCAATTGTAGCGTAGAAGCTTCTAAAATATGGCACTCCTACATACACCTTTGCTCCATTTTTGCATATTCTATGAATCTCTTCCATACATTTTAATGGGTTGTCCATATGTTCTAAAACATTGTCAAGCCACACTTTACTTGCACTGTTTGCTTCAAACGGGTATGGAAACTCATTGAGATTATGTACCACATCTACATTTGGTAGTTTGATGCAATCAATTCCAATAAAACCATCTTTTTTTGATGACCCACAGCCAAAATCAAGCTTCATTTATTTCTCCATGTTTAAACTTGAAGCATTTTTTTTATTCTAATTGATTTGTAATAAGCCATTGTTTCATTTCTGAATGTTGGTGAAAGCAATGCATAAATTGCCAATGAAATTACAAACAATGTTGCTCCATAAAGTATTGTTATTAATAATTGAATTTTTGATTTTGTAGCAATAATAAGTTCGTTGCTTAAATAACTGCTAAAAAATATTAAAGTTGTTGTTAAAAATAAAGGGAGCAAATTCTTCAGCACAGTTTTTTTAATTTCTCCGAGCATAAATTTATTTAGTATGAAAAAATATAAAACTCCGCTAAGAGTTAAAGTGATTAACTTAAATATGGCAAAAACTTTATATGAATAAACATTAAAAAATAGCAATATTCCTACCCAATATATTAAAAGAGATAATAGCATAACATAATTTGTTGTTTTGACCCTTTCTTTTGCCACAAGCAATGCGCCTGCAGGATAGGTAACAAACGAAAACGAATAAGCAAAAATAAGGAATATTGCAATTTCTATAGAACCAATATATCTTTCACCAACCCAGGTAAGAACTAATGGATGCATAAGAGTCAAGATAACAGCTATACTTATTACAGATAAAGGTAATGTAAGTGTTATTACTTTATTGATATATCCCATTGTGTTCTTGTCATCTTTTAGCGCTACTAAATGGTTAATTCTTACATAAACAGGGCCAAATAATGCCCCAAAAAGTCCTCTAAGAACTGAACTTATACTTGCTCCAATGGCAAATATAGCAAGAGCACTGGACCCAATAAATTTGCTTATAGCTAAACTGTCTAGTTCATAATACAGAATAAATAGAACGACTCCCAGCATTGACCCAAAAGCAAGTTTTTTTGTCTTATCATATATAATTTTATTAAATTTTGTAGCATTGAATAAAGCAGTTAGAGAGTAAGAATATTTTTTCTTAACAATAATTAATAAAAGTATTGTACTTATAAAAAGAATTAACTGAGTAAATGCAAAATACTCAACTATTTTATACTGTCCTTTGGAGAAAAAATAAAAAACGGATGCAATTTTTATTAGATTGCTAATTATTAATACTGTTTGTGAAAAGTAATCTTCTAACCGGATTGTAAATATAACTTGCAGCACTCTATTTAATACAATTAGCGGCGCACTTATGGCAAGTATAAAAAAAAGCTTACTTGCAATAAAGTATGATGTTGTGCCCTTAATGTCTTTTATAAATATTTCCGGATACTGGGAAATTAAAAAAGCTGCAATTGAGAAAACCAAAGAGCATAAAATCATTATAAAAAGAACAAAACCGATTATATTTATCTCTTCAGATTTATTATTTACAGCAATGGTTTCACTGGCGTATTTAGTCGCTGCAGTAAGAAAGCCAAAATCAGCATAGGATAGGAATATAGTTGTTGATATGCAAAGAGCGTAAACGCCGTATATTTGTTGTGAAGACGACAAATACGGCAAAACAATAAATATAGAAATAAAACCAAGCAGTATTGATACAAATTGTAAAGAATATATTTTTATGTAGTTTTTTGAGTATGATTTCATGTTTGTTTTAACTGGAATATTCTTTCAAGAATTTAACAACAATATCTTTTGAAAATAAATTATTGGATTTAGGTGTTGTAAAATAATTGTTTATGTAATTTAAATATAAGTCATCATTTATATTCATGTGAAAACTTTCAAAATCAAAACCATCATCCATTTTGTCAATATTGAAAACCTGCCTATCTAAAGCTTTTGCCATTTTAAAAATGAAAGGTAAATATAAATTTTTATAAATCTTTTCATATTCGTTTGTATATAAAAAAAATATTGGTTTTCTAAAAAATACAGAAAAACAAACGGAAGTGCTCATGTGAGTAAAAACAAATTCAGAGTATTTTACTAATTCAGCTGTTTTGTTTTTGAAAATCCTTTTTTTATTAAATGGATTTCCCAAATAATCAGATTTCGGATGAGATGCTATCACAACTTCAACATTAAATTTCTTTTCTATTAAATTGAAAAAGTTATTCATGGATTTATAATAATTATCTGCATTTACAGCTGGAATATTGAACATTTTTAAATCTGGATGATATGGCAAATATTCATCCAAGAAAACACAATATTTTTTATCTACTAATCTATCATTTTGTTTAACTTTTAATTCTAAATATTTGTCATAATCAGAAAAATTAACCTCAACTATTTGTTTTATTTTATCTTTAAAATTGTTTTTAACAAGCTCTCCAGCTGTAAAAACAATATCATAATTCCTTGTGTGTCCCAACTTATTTGCAATTTTCGGAATAAATGAAATGAGTGTGTTTTTAAAAAAATTCAATATTCTAATTGGGTTTTTACAAACATTTGCTATTTTTTTTAAAAAACTTAAATTACCATAGATTGGCAATCCATATCTTGCGAAAAATACTGTTTTTAAGTTGTATTTTCTAAATAAGCTATGTAATTTCAAAACTTTTAATTCGTATGTAATTAAAATAAAATATAAAGCATCTGAATTGTTCTTTAAAAAAACCTTCAGGTCTTTATAATTGTCAAATTTCAAAATATAATCTGCATTTAATGTGTCTGCTATTTTCAAATCTTTTAAAAAAATCTTAGTAATATCTAAGTATTTTACATCAAATCCCTCTTCTTTTAATTCGCTTAAATAAAAATCCTCATTTGTTTTTTTAGTGAGAGGCATATAAGAAATAAAATATATTTTTTTCATAATGTTAATCTACCATCAACAATTATATTCTGTCTGCTTACGCAAATTTCAAAATTCGTTTTCAACATTTATTTTACGCTTTATGGTCATGATATAATAATAGATAAACTGAAATAAATTACAAACTATAGATTCTGAATTTTATTACATTGTTTTTCGACAATGGTTTTTAATGAATCACTATCGATTATGTATTGTGACCTATCATTTCCTTCCTTTATTATGCCAACTAAAAGTGCCAAAGCTCTAAAGAAACCGTAAAGCCCGCATTTACTTTTAAAAATAAGTATTTTCCAGAATATATCGCCAGATAAATCTATAGATCTATAAAACATTATCTTTTTTGGCGTAAACATCAACATTGAAGAAGCTATCGTGTGACTTGCAACCTTGTTGTCTTTCGCACCAGTTATATTAAAGCCGTTAAATTTCCAATCGTGCTTTTTAAACCAATTTACAAAAGATGAATACAATATCTTTGTTGTCCATGTTTTAACAACGGACAATTGTGCTTCAGTAACATTTTTGTAATGTTTAAAATCACTGGCATTTGTATCAGAAACTGCTAATAAATACCGCTCTTCCTCATCAATGGTCTTACCTAACAATCCATGATTTCTGAGAAAATCGTAGGTTGGCGTACCAGGCAGAGATTGAAGATAGTTTATTGAAACTGGAAAAGGATACGGTAATATCTCGGTTGCTGCGTTAACAAAGGCAGATGTCTCAGAAATAGTTTGTTCATTCTCTCCGGGCATGCCAACAACTAATTGAATAATTGTAAAAACGCCAGCATCAGCACATAAACGGGCCGCATAAAGATTGTCAGTGCCGCTGGCATTCTTTTCCATTATTTTCAAAATTCTATCACTTCCGCTTTCCATGCCAAAATATAAGGCAGTCAGCCCTGCTTCTTTTAAACGACTAATTATAGTTGGATCATCTTTTATAATAGAAACACGAGCACCTCCGACCTGAAAAAGTACATCAAGAGGTTTAATTTGCTTTATGAATTCTTCTAACCAAACTATTGATTCGCCAAAACATTCATCACTAATACAGAAAAACCCAACATTATATTTATCCACCAAGTGTATAATTGTGGCAATTACATTTGCTACAGGGATTATTCGGTATCCCTTTATCCAGCGATGACAAAAAGTGCACTTATTAATACATCCTTTACTGGTAAATATTGTTGCCATCATTTTGCCTTGACGATGTTTCGCATAAGATCTTTCATCACATGCAAAATCAATCCTTGTAAACGGGTCAAAGATATAATTACTTATAACTGAATACTTTGCCAGCAAATCGTAATCGGGTTGTGCTATTTCATGGGGCAAAATAGGTGTTTCATGGCCGGTGAATACACTTTCCCCTAATTCATTTTTAAACACTATTCCTTTAATAGTCCTAAGCTTGGTATTCGTAGAACAAAAATTACCATATTCTTTATAGTGTTTTGCCAGATTAACCAGAACCTTTTCACCTTCACCGACAACACAGATATCTATTTGACATTTAGTTAAGATGACATTATGGGCCGCTGCAAGATTTCCTCCAAGAATTATTTTTGTATCCGGAGAATATTTTTTTATTAGAAAAGAAAGGTTTTTTGTATATTTATAGCCTGTAGAAACAACTGCACTAATTCCAACAATGTTATATTTTTCTTTTTTAAAATATTCTGCAAGCTCACTCAAGGAAGGTCTTTTGGCATCAATATCATAAAATACCGGGTCAAACCCTGCCTTACTTAAAACATTGCACAAAGCCGTGCATGCCACAGGAGGAAAGGTCTCTGGATTAGGCCTTAGTGCAAGATTGCAAATTAGTATTTTCATAATATAATCCGATAACCATTAATTAATATATTCACTTTATTGCTCGGTATAGTTGCATAAACAACTTGTAAAATAATATTTTGCCAATTAATTTATTTTAAATAACTTTTATAAAATCTATTTTTTACAAATTTCTTCATTTTTGTGTAATGCTTATCAAGTATTTTGCTTATATTTTCTGTCTCTATAATTTTTACCATTATTTCTCCCATGCGATTAACATCCTGTCGGGACTCCCCAAAATTCGCATTGACTGCATAAAGGGATGTTTTTTCTTTTTCCTTCTATTTGAAGTTTCATCCATTCTTTTCTTTTTGCACTGTTCCAAATGTTAATTAAAGGTGTCTTTTTACAATTTCCTATTATGCCAAGCCCTTTAGGGTCAAACCGTACACAGATGGAAACATCACCGTTTGTCCTGATAACCAGATGATTTAAAAAATCTAGGCATATCCCTATCTCTGGAACTGTCGGATTTCTTTTTTGATAAGCAAAACTGCCCATAGGCGCATGTAGTATTCTTGTGGCAATAATACAGTCAAATTTCTTGTACTTTTCTATATTTACATCACCCAGACACCGGATGATAACATTGGGTTTTCTATCACCTTTTATTTTCAGAAATTTCTCTATTAATTTATATTGTTCTTCTCCATCTTCATCTTTTTCAAATGTTGATATAGTCAGAGTATCCAAATTCCCTATAATTTCATTGGCTCTTTCCACAAGTAATTTACCGTTGGTATTAGCACAGCGAATTTGTCGCTTAAACAAAGATATTGCCTCTTTAAACTTAGGATAGAGAAGCGGCTCTCCATTATTGTGAAACTGAACAACAATATTGTCGGGAAGCTGTTTTGCGATGGATTTAACTAATTCAAAATTCATATCCCTATATTGCAAAGCTAATTGCGGATAATCTCTGTCAACTTTTCTTCTGCCGCACATCCAGCAGTTTTTATTGCAGCGACTGGTTAATTCAATATTTACGGTTGTTAAAGTGTTAAAACATTTGCTCATGCACATCTCCTTTTAAAACAGCGAAATTTATTTAATCTGTTTTTCCCCAAATCCTATCAACATCAGTTCTCTTGACCACCTCAAGAATTTATTTTTTGTTCTTACTGGAATAAATGGCGATATTGCAGCACAAAAATAATTTAAAGCCGGATATTTCCAGACAATCGGTAGTTGACGAAATTTGTATACATTAATTTTGCTAAAACCGTATATCTTATAAATGTCTTCTAACGCATAATTGGTAAAAGGGGTTCTATGAGAATAATCATCAAAATATATTTTGTAATTTGCTTCCCAATCTGGAACTAATGTTAAAAATATTCCACCGGGTTTAAGCACGCGAAATGCTTCTTTAACGAACTTTTCCGGGCAATAGAGATGTTCTATGAAGGATTTTGAATAAACTATATCAAATGACGAATCAGGAAATGAAATACCATCTTTTTCAACATTGCAAATTTTTATATTAAGGTCAGGACTGAACTGAGCAGTGCTTTGAGCCAAATCAATGCCGGTGACCTGTAGCCCTAGATTTTTAAAATGTCTTAAATGCTCCCCTCTTCCACAACCAGCCTCAAGAAATTTCATCCCGTGTGACATTTTGAAAGCACTAAACAGATAACGACAAAGTTTTTCCGGATAGTCAGTATATGGACGTTTTTCATTGTCATAAACCACCGTTAGGTAGTCAAGCATATTATAATTCCTCCACAAGTTCCATAATAACTCCATCTTTGTCACGGCAATACAACACTTTTGCTTTCCCATCCGGAGACACTTGCGGAACACTGTTACAGTAGTACCCGTTATTTATTAATTTCTTATACATTGATTTAATATTTGAAACCGTAACTGCTATGTGCAAACAACCAATTTGGTTCACTGGAATTGCCTTTGAATTATTTTTTAACGCAGGGCGATGATATTTGATAAGTTCTATAATAAAACCGTTTTTATCTTTAAGTTTTATCCATTCTAAAACCGTGTTTTTTAACCCAATAACATTATCTATATAAGAACCTTTCTCAACATTGCGTTTCCAAATTTTTAATCCTAATATTTTATTATACAGTTTTAGCGATTGGTTCAAGTTTTGAACTACAATACCAAAATGTCTGGCTGTTACTGTCATAATCTATCCCTTATTTACTTCTATAATAGATTCTTCAAAAACCATAAGCCCTTCCAACAGGGCTTCTGGTGTAATAACAAGCGGTGGAGCAAGCTTTATGGATTCTCTTCCTGTATGAACTACCAAAAGCCCTTTATGCATACAAGTTTCGGCTATTTTATCACATAAATTTGTCAAAGGCTTTCTTTCAGGTGTATTGAAAATAACACCAGCGACAAGCCCCATACCCAAAACGTCGCTGATTATATCTGGATAACGATTCTTCATTTCATTAAGTTTTTGATGAAAAAGCTTCCCCAACACTTCTGCGTTTTTCATTATTCCATCTTCAAGTATTGCCTGAAGATTCGCTTTTCCTGCGGCGCAAACCATAGGATTAGCCGAATGAGTTGAACTCATAGAACCTATTTCAGGCAAATCCATAATTTCTTTTCTGCCTAGAACTATTGATAAAGGCATACTGGAACTCGCGCCTTTTCCACAGCAGAGTATATCCGGCTCAACCCCGTAGTGCATATAACCAAAAAGTTTTCCTGTTCTGCCAAAACCTGCCTGCATCTCATCAAAAGCAAGCAGCATATTATTTTCGCGGGCAAATTTTTCCACTTCCTGGACAAACTCGGTAGGGTAACAAACTGCTCCGTATCCTTGAAATGTTTCTAACATAAACCCGCAAAGATCTTCCTTAGGTGATATCCCCTTTTCTTTGAGGAGTTTTTCTATATTATCCCTAAAATATGCTTTTGGATTTTTTATCGCTTCTTTTCGCCACGGATAAGGAAAAGGAAGATGGTAAATATTGGGGTCTAAATAGCCAATCCACTCTTTTTGGGCAGGATTATAACTCATCATCTGAGCACCCATTGTTCTTCCATGCCAATTGCCTTCAAATGCAATTATCCCCAATTTCTTCTTTCCTTTTTTCTGGCCATACATACGCATAAGTTTTAGCGCGGTTTCAGTTGCTTCGGTTCCGGCCGATATGAGGTACGCTTTTTCAAATTGATTGGGGGTGTTCTTGATAAGATATTCCAGGTAATCTGACCGTTCCTCACTGGCATATGTATATGTATGAAGTAGTGGCTTTTGAAGGACTTTTTTCAGTGCTTTAATTATTCTGGGGTTTCCGTGTCCGGCATTAGCAACAAAAATAGTGCTTGTAAAATCTATCCAGGTATTTCCCCATGCGTCGGACACCTGGAAACCTTTTGCTTTATGCCAGACAACCGGAAGCTGTCCGTGCATTGAAATAGATTCGTACTTATCAAGGTTCTCAAGGATCTTCAGGCTCTCAGGAACTGGAAGCTTCGTTTTAATTGTCCTGTATTTAGTTTTTACTTTTGGAATTTCACGGGGGACAATATTAAATCTGAATCCAGACATTCACTTACTCCCTTTGGGAAAATTCGTTTTTAAAAAGTTCAAAAGAACACTTCCCTTACTTTTTATCTCGTATTCAAGATATTCAAAATCTTCCGAAGAATCTACTTCGGTACAGAAAGGTGAAATAAAACCGATCATTTTATCACCATGAAGAATTTTATTGTTCATAATAAACGATGCTTTAAGAATATCTACATATCCGTCCGGCACATATGCATCCGGAAAACCCTGGCGAGGATCATTAAGTTTATCATTCCTTAATCCATCCATAAGGGAGGTAAAAAATCCTTCTTCATTTTTCTTAAACCATTTAAACGGAGATTCCGGTGCTTTATGAGCGGAACGCAGCGAAGTTGAGTTTGATTTAGCGATTATATCGCTGATTGCCATATCAATTATCATAGGGTTACGAAGCGGAGTTGTTGGCCGTAAATGCACCCAATAATTAGGAATTTCCTTTTCGTTATCCATAAACCAACTAAGTGCATGAATCATAAAATCAAGATCCGTTGATTTATCTTGAGCCAATGCTGAAGGACGCATAAACGGGACTTCAGCACCGAATTTCTTACAAATGGCAGCAATTTCATCGGAATCCGTAGATATTATTATTCTTGCAATCTTTTTTGAAAGTTTTGCCGCAACGATGGAATAGGCAATCAAAGGATAACCGGCAAGTAAGCGTATATTTTTGCCATGCACACCTTTTGAACCGCCGCGGGCAGGTATTATTGCAACTATACTCATTTGAGTCCTTCTCCGCTTAATGGTATATGGGCTCTTAACTTTTTTGCAATTGGAACTTCTTTAGGGTTCACTCCTATTTTTCCATCACCTATCGCTTTTTCGATCTTTCGTATCGCTCCCACAAGCATTCTTAATCCTGCGGGCTCAACCGAAGCCGCCTGATCAGAACCATACATCGCTCTGTCCAGAGTAATATGGCGTTCAATGGAAGATATTCCCATTGATGCCGCGGCATAACTTACAGCCAATCCAACTTCATGGCCACTGTAACCTACATTGCATTTATATCTCTCTTTCAGGGTTTTTATGCAATTAAGATTAGCATCTTCATCATCCATGGGGTAAGTGGAAACTGTATGCATTAATTCAAAAGGACAATTTGCTTTCTTAAATATTTCAACGGCATGATCTATTTGTTCCACTGTGCTCATACCCGTAGAAACAAATGTATGTTTTTTTTCTGATGCAATTTCTTTTAGGAGATTATCGTAAGTAATCATTGCGGAAGCAACTTTGTTATATTTTAAATTAAATTGCCGCAGGAATTTTTGGCTCTCTACATCCCAGGCAGAGGCAAACCACTCTATTTTTAACTCTTTGCAATATTGGTCTATCTGTTTGTACTGTTCCGACCCAAATTCAAGGCCTTCTTTTTGAGCTCTTTGGGTTTTTCCCCAAGGGCTTTCCCTTAAAGAATCTAAAAGTTCTTTGGTATAAACCAAATCAATTGTGCGTTTTTGAAATTTAACTGCATCACATCCTGCTTCCTTCGCAACTTTAATCAGGTCTTTAGCAATATTAATATCACCGTTGTGATTAATACCAATCTCTGCAATAATAAAAATTGACATTTTACACATCCTCGTCTTATTTATTTAATTTGATATGTAAGAACCTGTCCTCCTTTTTGAATTAGTATTGTCTATTTAATCAGTATCCTTTTACCATTGAGATTAAGCACAATTATCTTTTTGAATAGTTTTTAAAAAACACTGCAAAAACATTCTATGTATTATTGTATTAATCCTTGTCATTGCCGAACAATTCCTTCTCTACAATTGCGCAAATGATGTGACCTATCAAAATATGCGATTCTTGAATCCGTGGGGTTTCCATAGACGGGATTTGGATACAGTAGTCACAAAGTGACTTCATGTCTCCACCGGTGTTATTGGTAAAACCTACTGTTCTGATACCCAGGTGTTTGCATATTTTTAATGCTTCAATGATGTTTTTTGAGTTGCCAGATGTGGATATTGCAAAAAAGATGTCGCCTGTTTTGCCATTGGCTTCTATTTGGCGGACAAAGGTTTTTTCATAGCCATAATCGTTACCGATTGCGGTTAATATAGAAGTGTTAGTGGTAAGTGCTATTGAGGCAAGACCGGGGCGGTCAAAATAAAATTTGCTTATAAATTCTGCTGCAATGTGCTGGGCATCGGCAGCACTTCCGCCGTTGCCTGCTATTAATGTTTTATTTCCTGCTTTGTATGCAGATATTACTTCTTTGGAAACAGCTGCTATAGTGTTAATAAACTCAGGGTTTTGAAGTATTTTGAGTTTGACATCGCACGAGGTTTGGATTTGGTCCTTGATATACTGGTTCATTGTACCTTTCTTCCCCTTAAACAACTCAAGATATCCTGATTTTTATAGGATGTCTACTTTTTGCAACCGTAATGGATTGGGGCCTTTTATATCTACTAAGTCCAAACTAAATGGCGTTCCAAATTCAACATTTCTCACCACTTTCTTACCTAAAATTTCTTTGTAATATTTAGGATGTAACCCATATCCAGGCCTAATAACTTTTATGTTTTCTTCTGTTAAAACATCGCCTTTTTTTATATTCTTTGAAACAAATATGGATTTACAAAGTTTTCGAGATTTTTTAATTTTATCGCTTAAGCTATAATCAACTTCACCTAATATTTTTTCTGTTTCTCTAACGCACCTTACCATCTCTTTAAATTCATTTGGCTCTAATGAAAAACTGGCATCTGGTCCGCCAATGGTTTTGTCTAAAATAAAATGTTTTTCTATTACTTTAGCACCTAACGCTACTGCTGTAATTGGTGCTGTTATTCCTAAACTATGATCTGATAATCCGACTATATTCCCAAATTTATTTGCCATGTCTGGAATTGTTATTAAATTCATTTCTGTTAACTGTGTTGGATAACTAGATGTGCATTTAAGTAAAATTAAATTATCGTTGCCATATTTTTTGCATGTATCTATTGCAAGATTTATATCTTCTATTTCTGCTATTCCTGTTGCAATAAATATTGGTTTATTTTTTGAAGCAACATATTGTATTAGTGGAATATCTGTTATTTCAAATGAAGCAATTTTATAACACGGGACATTTAATTCTTCCAAAAAATCAACAGCGGTTTTATCAAATGGAGATGAAAAGAATATTAATCCGATAGATTCAGCAAAATCTTTTAGTTTTGGTTGCCACTCCCAAGGCATATAGGCATCTTTATATAATTGATAGAGTGTTTTGCCATCCCAAATTGTTTCTTGATTAATTTTAAAGCAATCATTGTTAGAATCTAATGTCATTGTATCTGGTGTATAGGTTTGAAGTTTAACTGCATCTGCGCCAGATTCTTTCATAGCTTTTATTGTGGTTTTAGCGAAATCAAAGTTGTGATTATGGTTTGCTGATAACTCAGCAATTATAAATGCGGGTGCTTGCCCACCAATTTCCCTATTAGCTATTTTCATTTGTTATTCCCATAATTACAACATTTATCCACGATTTGTTATTGTAAACAAATTCCTTAAGAAGTCCTTCCCTGATGAATCCATTTCTTTCGTAAAACTTTATTGCCCGTTTATTGTTTTCAAAAACTTCAAGTTTTAAGGTGTGAAGTTTAAACTCAATAAATGCTAAGTATTTTAAACAATCAATTAAAACATGCCCCAAACCCTTGGTTTTAATTGATGGATTTGTGTATATGCCTAAGTAGGCATTTTTATTTTCAGTGTGTAGTTTATTTATTGAGATTACCCCAATGTAGTTACCTGAAGAGTCACGAACAAGCCAGTAATGATTTGATTTGTCGTTTTTTAATTTTTTAATGAATTTTAAGTGTTCACTTAATTTAATAATATGTCTACCATACATCCACTTTAATATAGAAGTATCATTTCGCATTGAGAGAACAATTTTGTGTTGTTCTTTAGTGAGATTAATGAAGTTTGTTAGAGTGTTACCGTTGATTGCAATATATGTTCCGCTATGACTTTTCATTTATTATTGTATTTATTCTGAGTACATCTGCTGAAAAATCGTCCAAATTTTCATTGGAGTTTTTGTATGTTTCAAGAGTTATTAAGCTTTCCTTTGGGAGTAGATTAATTAATTCTTTTATTGGATAATTGCCTTGCCCGAAATGGTAATGCTTATCATAAATCGAATCATATTTGTTGTCAACTAAGTGAAACATTTTTGGGTTAAACTTTAGAAAACTCTTAATGTATTGCATTGCATCTACTTTTATTGCATTTGCGGCACAAATTGCATGACCTATGTCTAAGCAAAAGCCAACGCTGGTGTTTTTTAAAACATAATCTATTTCATCAATAGTGGCTCCATTGCAAATTGAGCTGTTCATTTCAATAAAATATGGCTTATTTTCTATTAAAATTCTTTTGTCATTAATTTCGTTTAGCTGCACAGCTGTTTCTTTTATGTTGCCAGCGATACCAGGGTGAAATATTATATATTTAGCTTTTAAAATATTTGCAAATTCTATTGCTTCTTTTGCAGCTAACATGTTTTTAGTTTTACATTCTTTTTTTGCTAAATTTACACCATCTTTAAAGTGAGAAGCATGAATTATAAACGGTATGTTTAAGTTTTCCCATATTGACACATTGATAAGCGAATTTGGTATTACATATAATTCAATGTAGCTGTATGCCGCAATACTATACAACCTTTTTGCTTCTTCAATGTAATTTGAGTTTGTTGACCACAACTTTAGACCGATATTTATCATGTTAACCGTTTAAACCCTGAGTGGCACACTGGGCCTTGTAGATATTTTTTTGGGTTTCCTGATTTTATTGCATCTGCAATAAACTTAAATGCTTTCTCAACAGCAACTAAATAGCTTTTAACATGTTTTTCTTTGTGAGCAAATGATGCATAAAAAGCGGTATTAGCTAAAAATCCATTTTCTAACATAATTTGAGTGAACAGTGTTTTAAGAACAAGTGGTTCATTATATTCAAATGAAAAATGGCTTAATGGATATATACCACCGCAATGAATGTTTAATGAGTATTTTTTTGCGGCTTTAAGCCAACCTTGTTGGATTAGTTTGCCCACCTTTCCCAAGTGTTTATGTACTTTAAATTTTTGAAACTTTTTTATTGTAGCTAAAGCGGCTGTAGGGCCAATTTTATCGGTCCAATAGGTGCTGCTAATAAATGTTTCTTGTGCCACTTGCATGTAATTTTTAGTTCCAATTATTGCTGCCATTGGGAATCCATTGCTTATGCCTTTTGCAAATACTGCCAAGTCGGGTTTTAGATTATAAAGTAAATGCGCACCACCAACATTTAACCTCCAGCCAGCTGTTATTTCATCTACAATTAGAGGTATTTTATTTTTTTTAGTTTCACTTCTAATGGCTTCTATAAAATCCTTGTTTGGGGGTGTGTTCCTTATGGACTCCATTACTACAGCGCCAATTTCACCACAATGCTCTTTTATAAGTTTTAAAAAGCCATTTGTATCATTGTAATTGAAAGGAAATGATGTTTTATTTAATGCTCTTGGCACACCCAAGGGGCTTAAGCCGGGAAGTAGATGCCCGTCTAATGATTTACTATCTGATATATTTGACGATAGGTACCAATCATGCCAGCCATGATAACCACAAAATAATACTTTATCTTTTTGAGTTTTTGCCCTTGCAATTCTTACTGCTAACGACATTGCTTCGCCACCTGTTCTACAATATCTAACCATATCTGCCCATTTGTGCAAACCCAACAAGAGATTGGCAAGTTCTACTTCTTCTGGGGCATTTAAGGTAGTCATATTGCCAGCATCTACAGCAAATTTAACAGCTTTATTTACATCGGGGTCGCTGTAGCCAAGTACACAAGAACCAATACCCATATAGCTCATGTCTGTGTATTTTCTGTTATCTAAATCCCAAACCTCACAACCCTTTGCCTTGCTATAATAAGCTGGCCAGTAATTTGGCAAAAACATTTCTGGTCGTTTTGATAATAGTTGTGTTCCGCCTGGTATCAGCAGCTTTGCCTTTTTATAAAGTTTTTGTGATTTGCCAATTTTATTTTTCATTTTTTTATCTCTCTATCATTATTTATTGATTTAATATATCCTAAATTGCGCGGAATTTTAGAGTTGATTTTTTCTAACTCTGGGTTTTCTTGTAACAAATTAAGAACTTCTCTCATACCAAAAAGTTCATTTTGCTTGTATAGCTTAGAATAAATATTTTTGATAAATTCATAATCTTCAGGGTTATCTAATGTCCACCTTTTATCATATAAGTTTTGAGTGTAGCTTACATTCCCAATTTTAAAGGTGTTGCCATTTTTTCTAATAAATGGTGTAACATGTTCCCTCTCGGACATGAGAGTTGAATTTTCCCATGCGTTTTTAAGTGCGGCGAAGGTAAACACTTCAACATCTTCCCCATCTGGGAATGTTTCGCTTATTGTATTTGAGGTGTAGTCATTATTTTGTTTTAGATGAACATCAATAACATTATCAATTACGGAAGGGTCAATTATAGGGCAGTCAGCTGTTATTCTTACAATGTGGTCCGGTGAGAATAACTTTGCTGCCTGATAAAACCTGTCTAATACATCATTTTCTGATCCACAAAACACTTGAAGTTGATTTTTAATGCATATTTCAAGAATTGGTAAGTCACTTTTAGATATTGTTGTTGCAATTACCGTGTAGGTTGTTAGTTTGCTCGCTTTTACGCGTCTAATAACTTGTTCAAGAACTGTTTTACCTTCTAAGTTTAATAATACTTTGGATGGAAGGCGAGTTGAGCCAGTTCTTGCTTGTATTATTAATAGTATTTTCATTGTAGGTTCCATTTTGTTGGTAAAATCATTTTTTCATCTTTTACTTCTAAATTTGTTAAATCTTTATAAATATCTTTTACTCGTTGTATTTCTTTTAAACTTGCTATATTTTCACTTAAGTTATTTAAGCTGTCAACTCCAATTATTACCTTGTTTATGTTGCTGTTTAGATATGCAAAACATAAACACAATGAGTTTATTGCTATTTTTTGTTCTTTAGAAATTTCTGTAAGTTTTGTTAAGTTTTGTTTTATAGGTGCAAAAAATAAATTAAGTTCATTTGGATTTTTAAACACTAACCCTTGAAGAAAAACTGACCTTGTATGAACTTCTATTCCTTTTTCATTGCATTTCTCAAAACAAGAAGCAAAGCGTTGGTCAAAAACATTATAAGGTGCTTGTATAATATCCGGTGTTATTCCACTTTCTAAAACTTCACTAAATTCGTAAGGATTGTAAAAAGAAAACCCAATTTTACTTACTTTCCCTTTTTGTTTAAGTTTTTGAAGTTTTTCCCACAAAATACTGTTATTTTTAAAATCATTAAAATTGTGTATTAAAAGACCGTAAATGTTATTGATATGTAAGCGAGCCAACGAGCTTTCTATACCTTCTATACAATTAGTGTTGGATATGATTTTAGATATTATTTTAAAATTGTTGTTTGTTTTACTTATAAATGAACCTATTACATCTTCACTGTCGCCGTATGCTGCTGCTGTGTCTAATGTATCAATAGAATTATTCAAAGCGCTTTTTAAAATTTCAAAAGCAGTTTCTTTTGGAATTTTGCCTGACGAATTGTTAATTCCATAATTAAGCCCAAATTGAGCTGTTCCAAGAGCAAGTTTACTTGAGATCATTAATTACCTTTAAAACTGTTTTAGCAACATAATTTACTTCAAAGTTTGTCATAGCTGGGAATAGAGGTAAACTTAAAGCAGCTTTATAATAATGTTCTGCGTTTGTGCATGTGTTTGATTTGTATCCAAGTGATTTGTAGTACGGTTGTTTGTAAATTGGGATATAATGAACCTGGGTTCCAATGTGTTTTTCTTTTAATTTAGATACTATTAGTTTTCTTTTTGAAAATAGATTTGAGTTTAATTTAATAACATACAAATGATATGAGGAAGAATAACATTTATTTTCAACTGGGGTTGAAAATAATAGGTTATTTTTAAATATTTTATTGTATTTTTTAACTATATCTTTTCTTTTGTTTATAAAAGAATCTAACTTTTTAATTTGTGAAATTCCAAGCGCGGATTGTATATCTGTTATTCTGTAATTGTAACCCAATTCTTGCATTTCATAATACCACTCGCCATCAGCATTGTTTGCAAGGTTGGATTTTGTAATTCCGTGAGACCTTAATTTTATTAATTTTTCATATAAATCCTTTCTGTTGGTAAGTATCATTCCACCTTCACCTGTAGTTATATGCTTTACAGGGTGAAAACTTAATATAGTCATATCAGAGTGCGCACAAGAGCCAACTTTAATCCATTTATTATTGTGCTTATATTTTGCACCTAAAGCGTGAGCGGCATCTTCAATAACAGTTAATTTGTGTTTTCTTGCGAGTGTGTATATTTGCGGCATATTGCAAGGGTGACCAGCAAAATGAACAGGGATTAATACTTTAGTGCGAGGTGTAATTTTTTTTTCAATGTCTTTGATTGATATGTTTGCGGTTTCATTTTCAATATCAGCAAATACTGGTTTTGCATTACAGTAAAGCATACAATTTGAAGATGCAACAAATGTTATTGGAGATGTTATTCCCTCATCATTCTTTTTTAGTCCAGCAGCAAGGCATGCTAAGTGTAATGCTGCGGTACCATTTGAAACTGCAATTGCATATTTAACACCACAATATTTTGCCACTACTTGCTCAAATTCGGCAACTTTTGGTCCTTGAGTTAATAGCTGTGACTTTAAAGTTTTAACAACTTCTTTAATGTCTGCAAAATCAATTAATTGTCGCCCATAAGGTATAAAGTTCATTTTAGTAAATAATTTCTATTGTGTTTAAAAGTGTTTTTATTTCTTTTATGTTTATTTTTTGAGGATTAGTATTTGACGAGTACATGAATCCTTCCCTTACCTTCTTACCACCTTTAGTGAAATGTTTTTCAAAGTTCCACCAATTGAAATGTGGGTAAATTATATATGTTTGAGCATATTCATAAGTATTTCTAGCATCTTCTTCGGTTATCATTACTTCGTGAAGTTTTTCGCCTTCCCGTATACCTATTTCGTCAATTTCAACAGATGGGAGCATTGCTTTTGCCAAGTCAATCATTTTGCAAGAAGGTATTTTAGCTACATATATTTCCCCGCCCTTTGCTTCGCCTAAAGCTTTTATTACGAGGTCTATTCCTTGCTCAAGCGTGATCCAAAACCTTGTCATTCTTATATCTGTGACTGGAAGTTTTTTTACGCCTTTATCAATTAGCGACTTAAAAAATGGAATAACGGAACCTCTACTGCCAGTAACATTGCCATAGCGAACAACACTAAAAACTGTTTTGCGTGATCCAGAATAGGCATTTGCTGAAACAAATAATTTATCTGAAACTAATTTAGTAGCACCATATAGATTTATAGGGTTGCAAGCTTTATCAGTTGAAAGTGCTACAACTTTATTTACACCTTTATCTATGGCGGCATCTATTACATTTTCTGCCCCATGTATATTGGTTTTTATTGCCTCTATAGGGTTATATTCAGCGGCTG
>Ga0247841_10005780_pt1 | contig 19668 bp, 13 predicted proteins | sample LaCruzMarch2015__2_FD_192410 | JGI IMG/M metagenome (GOLD analysis project Ga0247841, IMG submission 192410) | Freshwater microbial communities from meromictic Lake La Cruz, Castile-La Mancha, Spain - LaCruzMarch2015_18m | ecosystem: Environmental > Aquatic > Freshwater > Lake | place: Spain... | reverse complement strand
TTCTATGTCTTTAGCTGTAAATCATTTTTTATAAACTTAATACCACACCAATTACAATAATCACTATACATGTCGTTATCTTCACCGCAGATAGGACAGGGAACAGCATAGAAAAAATGGTCATCCCAATCTCCATTTTCATAGCAGTTGGGGCTTAAAATTACTTGATTTATTTTTGTCATATTACTTTATTTACATTTACTAAATGTTGCATTCTTGCTTGATTACAAAGTTCTTCTATTAAATCAGTGTCCTGTGGGTTTACACCTATTTTTGCTAATTCCCAATAAAACTCTGTTGGATTACATCTTAGATGTTCCAAAAGCATATCTGGATTAAATTGTGTGTATTGTTCTATTTTTGTAAGTAGTCTTTCTTTCATAAGTTATCCACAATGTATTTTGTGTTTCTTTTTGTTTTTTAATTTAACAGGCTTGGCAGTATCTTATTAAATTCTCTTATTAGGTATTCTTATTATGTAGCACAAACGTACTAACCCCATAGCACAAACGTACTAACCCCCTAGTACGTTTGTGCTATGCTTGATAGGCGTTTTTTGTTGTTTTTATTAAAGTTATCCACATTTTCATTACTACTTCCAAAGGTTATTTTTGGGATTATTTCTTCTCTTTGCTGGTGTTTGTTTCCATCTCTAAAAATAACTTCAATGTATCCATTATCTGCAAGTCTTGAAATAGAGTGAGATATACTGGAGTTGCTTACTCGTAGCATTGTTGCCATTGCTTCGTTAGAGAGAATACACTTCTTTAATTGTAGTTTGGTTGTCCAATAGATAATTCCATAGACATTACCATCTGTTTGTCTCAGGTTTTTGTCGTTTATTATCTTTGATGGGATGATTAAGAAGTCGGGCAGTTCTAAAGTCATATACCCATTATTACTATAATGGGTATACTTGTCAACTACTTTTTTCTGGTAGATAAGTTATAGTCTCTGACTAGGTCTTGACTTAGTATTTTTTCTTTTTGTAGATCGAATATAATTTTTTTGACTTCGTCGTCTCCGCGTTGTTTCCTCATTACCTGTAGTATTTCCAATTTTTCCTGATTGCTGGTAGCGGAGATTAAAGAGTTAACGTCGTTTTCTACTTTACCACGCATTAAACTAATTCTGAATTGTTTGACTGCTAAACTACCTTTAGTTTTATCGGCACTGGTATATGGTGGTTTACCCAAAAGATCTTCTTTAAGTTTTCTTTCAATTTCTAGTCTCCTAGATATTGATTGTTCACCGTCTTTGTAGGTATCCACCGACTTTTCTATCAAACTTCTTTTTTGTAATGTGTCATTAGCTCTCTTTTGAATAATGTCGCTTTTGATTTCGTTTAGTTGTTCAGTCTTACCATAGTCGGATACTTTAAACATTTTACTAATAATGGGTACGTTAGTGATTACAGCTTCAGTTGTAGACTGGTTAGAAGTGTCGTATGTTTTGAAATTTGCAACACCAACGGTAGACAATGAGTACTGCACCATTTTTTTCAATCTAACGACTCCTCCCGCCTTCCACGATGTATCATCGATGGCTAACCTACCGCGAAATGTGTCGTAGGGATTACGCCCCTGAAAGTATCCCAACCAATCACCCATAGCAGTCCATAGTGGGGTTACAGAGGGTATATAGCCAGCTCCTAGACTTAGTATCTGTTCTGGTTTAGTTAAATTACCTTTACGAGCAAATTCACCAGCCTTCCATACTATAGAGCTTAGCAACCTTCCAGTATCATCTACGGGTATTCTCAGTACAATTCCTTTGCCATTCTCATCCCATCCCATTGGGATAATTGTAAAGTTAGTTTTGTCGTATTCACTTTGACCGTCCATTATATCCTTGGCTTTAAGTCCAAACAGACCACCAGCACATGCAAGCATTAACAACTTGGGCAATATGTTTGCCATAAAGGATCTCATAAAAAATCCTGAAGCAGTTTTTGGATCTGTAGCAAGTTCTGCACTAGTTCTTGTTGCTTGTATCATCACATTGCTAAAAACAAACACGTCATTATCTATGGCTTTCCATGCACCACCTTCATTATAGTTGGGTGTTCCTATGTAGTTTCTTGTCAAAAATCCTAGTCTACTACCATCGCTTATTCTCTTTTGGCTACTTGGTAACCAGCAACCTTACTTGTAGCGTCAAACACACCTCCCATAAACTGGATACCGTTTAAAACCTTACCAATGCTTGAGTTAAAGACCTTTGTTAACTTAGATACTGGCTCCTCTCCAATAACTTTGTACTGTCTTAATAGTGGGGCGATACTACTATCGTTATTAGCGTTAGGATCATACTGGCTCCAATTACTTCCCATCGCTTTGTTACGCAACATCTCACGAATAAGATCATCCTTTTGACCGCTAGCAAACTTATATCCTTCAGGTACTGATTTAATCCAACTAGTCAACAACTCACGAATCGTCAAAGACTTTGATTCTGGTGCAAACTTGCTAAGGGCAGATCCCAAATGTACGTATGTTCTCCCTACATCTCTAATAATGTTTGAATAAAATCCCCATCCTAAGTTATATGTAGTTACTAGTGGCTTGAATATCTTGTTAAAACCACGGGATATTAAAACTAGACTGTGCATTTCGTCTGGTGTAATGTTTTCACTATCGAACATGGCTTTGATATAGGGATCAATGTTGTATCCAATTCTATGACCGTCTTCCATTAGTTCTAATACTTCTCTGTTTTCATCTTTCTTAAACTTAATTACTTGCCCGTCACTTCCTTTTATCTCCTCAGCTTTAACCATATCTTCTGCAAAGTGTTTGGATAACTCAGCAACAACCACCTGTTTACTTTCCTGTACGTTGTTCCAGTCAATCAAAGACATTGTCTTCATGATCGTTGACGTAAAAGGATTCTCAATGGTAGATGTTGTACCCATCTGGCTTTTTATTGCAGGCGTAATATAGTTTTGATGGATGTAATGTACAACGCTAAACGTAGCATAGGTATACTTGTTTGGTAGTATTTTTTCCTCAAAAATCTTTTTATTAAAGTTTCCGTTATTAACGGCTCTTTGATTTTCATCAAACACTATTTCATGAAACCTATTCTTTACTTGATCGAATACTTGCATTTGTTCTTTTGTCCACTTCTTAGTTTCGTAAAAGTGAGTAAGTACGGTTTCTGGAATTTTTCCAATCATTCCGCCAGGATTTGCAAGGTCAACACGGTCTCCCATTGATTCTCTTTCCAGCTTTAAAACGATACCTAGGTCTTCTTCTGATATACCTATCTTCTGTAATGGCTCTGTGATATCACTTACAACCTTATCCAAAAATAGGACTTGATCGTTCCTTCTCATCTGCATGGTCTCTAAAGCTTCTCTTACCTGTTGCTTAGATGATTCAACTTGTCCAATATCAACCTTCCCCAACTTCCTATAGATAGGGTCAAACTTAGTTACGTGGTTTCTCATCAAACGTTCAATAAACGGTTTTGGTTCTTCAACCTTCTTTTCAATCGCCTCACGCTTGGCTTTAGCCTCTGCAAAACCTTCGTACATATCGGCAAGTCGTTTGTCATTTACGGCATCTTGTCCTTTGTTCAGTAACTCAATAGTGTCAAAATATTCTTTCTCAAACTCTGGCTTACTATGAAGATACTCAAAAAAAGCATCATAGAACTTTGGAGCCTGTTCTTTTAACATCTGGGGTTGATTCAAGAGGACCGATACTGCGTCGGCGTATAGTTCTTTAGAAGAATATCTATAATCAGTGAAGGCTTTGTTGGCGTTCTCGTCGAAAGGTTTCCAAATCTGCGTAAGTTTTTTAAGTTCGTTCTTTATCTCCCTATTATTTAACTCTCCAAATTGCCCCTTCATAAACTTGTTAAGACTGGCAATTCTACCAATCAAGTTACCACGTTTCACTGTAAGGTTTGGCATGTAGTCAGCAAGGTGTCCTAGTTCGTGGGCAAGTACTTTGGTAGCCAGTTTTTCATCTTTAAATATGTTTGGGTTTAGTTTAATTATTCCTGTACTCTTAGCGTACATTTTACCTAGAGCGTCTTTGAAAGACTTAACGCTAGGGGCGTTACCGGTAAGTTCTTTTACGATTGATACAAGTTCTGGAAATTCAATGGCTTTTAGCTGGGTATCTTTAATGTCAATATCAGCATAACCACCAACATCAGCGTTCCCACTGGGTGCTTTAAGTTTCTTTGCTTCAAGTTCTTTTATAAGTCTTTGTTTCTTGTTTTCAATTTCATCTTTAGTTAGAAATTTCAAATCTTTGGTTTTATTAAAAAAGTCATTAACGTGGTCTCCGATTGATTTACGGTTAGCCAACATATCGTCATACTCTGATTTAAACTTCGTTAGTCTTGCTTCGTATGTACTACCAATCTTAATTATTTGATCTTCAGTAACTTTTCTCTCAGCTTCAAGTTCAACTATCTTTGCAGGAATATCGCTTATACCTTTTCTTTCAAGGATTGCATTTATATTTTTTAGTTTTGGCGTTAGTTTCTTTAACTCGTCTTGTAAGTTTGTTCTGGAATAGTCTGAAAGTTCACCACCGTAAGAGTTCTTACCGTCGGTAAGTTGTTTTTGTATTCTGTCTATGTTTTCTGTTTTACTATTCTTTTCTGATAATAGGTTACTCAAATTTGATAGTTCGGTTGTCAACATCATCAGTTTAGATTGTGCCTCAGCCTTATCAATCTCAATCTCTATGCTTGCCTTATCCTCTGGACTAGTCATCAAAGCCAGTTTCTTTTCTTTGGGGTCTAATTCCCCAACATCGAAAATGCTACCTTGATATGAGAATAGATCATTTATTCTCCCTCCCTTTTCCTCAAATTTATTGTAGATGGTAATGTCTCCACTATTCTCTACCAATGGGTACACCAATGGTGCTATGGACCTAGTGTTGCCCTGTCTCCAAACACGACCTTCAACCTGTGCCACTTCTGTAGGATTCCAACCCAACGCAACATTGATCGTAGTGTAGCCATTGTTTTGCAGGTCAATACCTTCCTTGGTAGGGTCTCCACCTACTAGTAGCTTGATATCCCCATCATTAAATCCCTTTTTGATTCTCTCTCTCTCGTCATTGCTAGTGCTTCCGTTTATTACCGCAACCTCTTGAGGTTTAAATCCTAGGTGGTTAACTGCATAATCGGTAATGTGATTGTGATAGTCAATACCGTTAGCACCTATGTAAATGAAAGTGCCAAAATCCTTTACATCTTTGTTATTATGTAAACTATTTAATAATTCCATTGAGTATTTTAACTTCGGAGAATTTTCAATTAGTTCCTCAGGTGTGACAATATCTGGCTGGTACTCTTTGATAAAGTATGGACTTATTGAGTTAGCTACAGAGTATGTGGAGGCTTTAAGTACAGCACCATCCTCAGGTTTTACCCCATTGTCGGCAGGTTTAAGCATTGCTTGTATCTTGTCTAGGTTTTCAGATTGTAAGGCACTCATCTGTAGATGGGGTGTCATTACCATTCTGTCTGGTCTTACTAGTGTTGGGTCAACTTGATAGTCTACAAACTCTCTTAATAGTTTTTGTAATTGTGGTAAGTTCTTGAAAGATTTCATCTTTTCTTTGTTCACCCATTCACCTTGGACATTTTTATCCATTTCAGTTTCAAAGTTAGAGAATAAAGAGAAAAAATCATTTATGTTTTGGATACCCATCTTTCGCATACGGTCACGAGCCACTAGCGAAAGTATGTTATAGACCTCTGTGGCATGATTCTCAAAGGGTGTAGCACTAGCAAGATATACCCCACGGTTGTCATTATTCTTTAAAATATATTGACTTATCAAGAACAGTTGCTGTGCCTGTTTACTTGGCGTTCCACCAACCACATTGCCAAACCTTTTACTTACACTTTTGTCTGGTGTGCCGTCAGGGTTGAGTACTTCGGGTTTTGCACCCTGAAAAATCTTCCTAAAATTATGCACTTCATCTACTGAAATGTGGTCAATTCCCAAATCTGATATGTTTATATCACCAGCCTTGTACTGTGCTTTACCAACAATTTCCTGAATCTTACTTTTTTCAGTTTCCTTTTGTCTGGCACTTTTACCTTCATCACTAGTACTCAAAGCGTCGCTTAAATCATCTATAGCAGAAGACATCTCGTCAGGTTTCAGAGCCAGTCTTAATAGTCCTTCATGAGTAATAACCGTTATTTCACCGTCTTTAATCCATTTTGATCTATTTTTACCTCTCAACTTTTCCATCTTAGCCACGTCTGGTTTGTTAAGACCTCCTAGATTAACAATGGTCTTGTTAGGGAACATTGACTTAATTGTACCGATCCATGTTTCTGTTAGTGTAGATTTTGGAACGATAAAGGCAGGGCGTTTATTCCAGCCCTTTTCGTTAGCAACCATCGTGGAAACAATAAGCGTATGAGTTTTACCCACACCAACCCCATAGGCAACCAAACCAACTCCCTTATTATTTAAAAAGCTAACCCCACTTGCTTGAGTAGCGGACAGATTGAAAGTTTTACCTCTAAAAAACTCAGCCATGTCCTTTATCTCTACTGGAATTTTTGAGTAGTCTGGGTTAACGTATGAGTTTTTTTCTACGTTGTACTTATCTATTATCTGTTTCTGTACCGATAGATCTAACTTGTTTTTTAAGTAGTAGTTAAATAATCTCTTTGCGTCAGCTTTTATTTGTCCTATCTTGTTCTTTGTACCAGCACTAGCCCTTCTGCCACTAACATAGTTTTTGACATCGCTCCTATAGACACCGTAAGTCATTGGGGCATCTCCACTATCTAGGAACCTATTAAAGTCGTTAAGTATGTTTGTTTCCCCGTAGTCGCTCCTTATTTCAACCTTAGTGATATAACGATCCAATGGGTCAAAGGTAACATCTTCTATGGTTACAGGTGTTGGCTTTACTTCCTCTAGTCCATCAAACTGTTTCTTATACTGTTCTTCACCAATCTTAGAAACAATATATTCCTTTTCAGATTTAAGTTTGGATATCTTCTCGTATATGTCACCACTGAAATAGTTAACATCGTGGTAGTATTTACCATCGTAATAGTTAAGATACTTTTTAAAGTCATCTTTGTACTCCACGCTACCATCTACGTTTGTGTTTTTAAATATTCTAACCTCTGTGCTGTTTATTTTTTTACCACCAATTGTTTGTTTCTTTATGGTTTGGATGTTGTCGTCTTTAGATGGTGCTATAACTACTGGTAACGTTTCCTTTTTAGCACCTTCTCTAACTTCCTTAATTGTTTTTGTGGTGGTGGATTCACTAACTAGCTTCCTTAACTTTGGTTTTTCTGTGGTTTTTATAGGGACTATCTCATCAACTTCGCTTACTGTATTTATTCTCTTTACGTCTTCAATGGTTCCTGCCACAAATGTTTCTTCTTTACCAAATCTATTACGTCTAGTCTCAACCGTACCAGCAATGTTCTGTGGATTATCTGTAAAGTAGTTATTGTTAGTTAGTTTTCTAACTCTTTCATCAATTGAATTATTCAATAATGGGGTTTTCTTAAATACTACAATGTCTGTACCAACGCTAGTATCTGCAAAGATACCTTCTGGCAACCTTACCGCTTGAACCAATTCCCCCAACTTTGATATCTGTTCTTTAGCAACGGTAGATGACTTGTTTAAGAAAGAGGAGTTAACAACATATACTAGGGTTCCATTATCTTTCAATGATTCAAGTCCTCGTTTAATAAAAAACTCTTCCCAACGATTGATCTTTGGATCTACACCTTTACCCTTTAAGAACGAGGCACGTTCTCCAAAGGGAGGATTGCCAACGACTAAATCGTACTTGTTAGTATCTTTGGATGTTTCAAAATTGCCTTCGTTTCCAAACTCAAAACCATTCCCGATGTTTACATATATATCTGGATTTAATACTTGAGCTATAGTTCCTGACACTTTCTGGTATTCGTAGCTATCAAAATGTACGCCTGCTGGTTTACCTTCAAGTAAAGATCCTATGCCAACGCTAGGCTCTAGTGCTATTGAGTTCTTATTTAGAGAAGTGAATTGATTGACTAAATCCCAAACCTTAGATGTAACTTCTGGTGGGGTGTAGTATTCAGATAACAAGCCTTTGCCTTCAGCCCCTGCAACGGCTTTGCCACCTGCTCCACTATATAGTCGTAACTGTTCTAGTTCTTCCTTCGTGTACTTTGATTGTAGGGTTGCATAGCCTTTGTCTTCAAGGATGGCTATAGCCTTGTTGTTATCTTCAACTCTCCCAACCTTACCAACACCAGCCGTCTTTACTTTGACTGGGCTTCTATCTCCGACATATCCTGCTCTAGGTTTATCAGACACTGGTGTTGTGTCATGGAGTGTGCGTTCATCAACTTGTTCACCGTTTGTTCTACCCATTGTTGTGGGTACTTCGTTAGTGTTGGAAAGTCCAGTGGGTTGTACGGTTGTAGTTTCATTAACTTTTATTGTATCACTTTCAGTTTTTTTATTAACTTCTGGTTTTACTTTTACTTCGTCCTTTTTTAAAGGTTCAACTTTAGATACTGCTTGTTTTTTTTCAGTCTCCGTGGCTTTAATGAGTTTTACCTCTGTTGTTTTTTCTACTTTTTTCGTTTCAGGTTTAGATACCTCTACCTGTGGAGTGGTAATCGATGGAGTTTGAGTATTAACTATTTCCTTTGTTGGTTGTGGCACAACCTTACCAGCAACTTCACTTACGATAGGTTTTGGAATACTTGTAGTTCCTTCAACTGTAACATTTTTGACTTGTCCAAGTGTCTCACCCTTTACTTGTCCAGCCATAACATTATCAACCACTTTCTTTCCAGTAATAACATTATCTAGTCTTTTTATCTGATCCTGTATACCATTGATAACTGGTGCTAGAGTACTATCGGTCTTTGCTTTCTCAATGATTGCATAGTCGGCTTTAAATCCCTTTTCACTTTTACCACCAACCAACGTAATTATCTGTTTACTAAGTTCAGCTCTGAGTGACTTTATCTTTTGTGTAAAACCTTCACCTGTAGAGTTTATGGCAATATCTGTAACCTGCTTTATTTTTTCTACGGTCATCTCTGGACTTGTACTATTTTCGACTATGCTAGTCACCAAGTTTGATACTCTACTCTTAATTGTTTCCTGTACTTTTTTTTCTTCTTCAACCTTACCTTTAATGGTATCAATAATAACCTTCTCTATAACTCTAGGTGTATTCTCTATGGTTTTATCTATGACTTGAGTAGTAGCGGTTTCAACATCTACACCTTTACTTACAGCTTTTTGTATTTCAATTTTAACTTCAGGAACTTGCTCTACAATGTTTCGTTTTATCTCTTGTATGGTTTGTTTACTCTGTTCCAGTCCAATGTTTGTTACTTCCTTAGTGACATTCTTGCCAGTGCTTCTCTCTATTATTTCCCCACCAGCAGTAAACATCAAACCTTGTAATGCTCCCAATGCAAATTCCATCTGAGTTTCTTTAGATGTAAAGTCAAAGGGTTTATTTTGAGAGGCAAGAGAGATGTTCTTTTGTGTTACTTCCTCTCCACCCTCGCTTAACATTTCACCAGCTAACGTGCCAACCTTACCAGCTACAGTCCTTATTACAGACCTCTTAGCAGTATTCTGAGCTACCTTCTCCGTGTTTCCTAGTGCCTTAAATATTGGTATAAACTGTAGTGAGTTGGTAATTGTCAGTAACTCTACATTACCAATAAATGTTTTTTGAGCAGACTTGTTAGCTTCCTCTACTGATTTACCTTCATTAAGTGATTCGTCGTAAGTAGATCCAGCTTCAAAGCCAGCTTCACTTACTGCAGACAATCCACCTCCACCTATAGTTCCCAATATAAATCTACCCAACGTACCCAAACCCAACATACCTCCAAGCCCTGTACCTGCACTGGAACCTAGTATTGCCAACGGCATCATACTTACTGAGAAGGGAATCCCTCTAGTTACCTGTGTCGTATAAAATCTAGGGTTGTATAAGTGCTTCCAATCAAAGGTGTTAAACTCTGGTGTTTCAGGGGCAAAGGTTTGTAGTTCTCCACCTTTTTGAATTAAGCTATTACCTAGACCATCAGCACCCAACCACTTCAATGTTTGTCCTGTACCCTGTACCACATCCCCTGTACCAGCTACAAAAGATCCTGCGGATTCAGCAACCCCACCTACGGTGTTTAAAACTGTTTGTCTTTGTATGTCTGCTATTTGTTGGGTTTGTTGTCTCCCGTAATCTGTAAGTTGTGCGGATTCTACCGGGGACTTTGTACCACTAGCCATATCATAAATAGGTGTTGACCTATCTACTGTTTTAGGATTAAACGTGGTCGTTTCCGTTTGCTTAATATCTTGATTTAATTTATTAAACACGTCACCGCCAACGTTTGTTGGTGTTGGTGTCTTTGGTGTAAAAAAGCTGGAGATATAATCCTTAGCTTTACTTATAAATGATGGCTCTGCCTGTTTTTGTTCTTGTTGTGCTACTTGTGATGGTGTCTGAGATGGACTGCCCTTAAGCCTATTCATTCTCTCTTCAAAGGAATTAGATGGTTGATCTGCGGTATTTTTTACAGTACTTACCTCGCCGTTTTTTAGTCTCCTCATTCTTTCTTCAAAGGTTTCCATAGGTTTAGATTATAGAAATTGTGCGTATTCGGGAAATTCTCTAATGGCTTCTTCTTTAGTAAAATAACCATCACTGATTGCTTGTTTTACTTGACTTATTTGTGCTTGATCTGTACCACCAAGTTTTGCTTCACTACTAACACTTACATTATATTTACTCTGTAATTCCTGTAATGTTTCCCTTGCAACACCGTATGGAGAGTTGGCGTTATATGTTTCCAAAATAGTATTTGGAGATAAACTACCACCGTACTTACTCATTACTTCATCAAGTGTCATCTTAGACGAAATGTCAGCTTTCAAATCCTTTAAGCTTTGAGTGCCACTACCACCTGAATTTGGGGTACCGTAGCTTTGTAGACCTAGGCTACCATCGGGGTTACGCATAAGTATTTGGGTTACACCGTTGTTAGTGCTCATGTTAACAATGTCAGCTTTGGGATCTTTCTTTAAGGATGATATAAATCCTATTGGCAATCCCGATTGAACCTCTAGTTTAGTTAGAGTTAACTTTTGATCTGTGTTCATGCTGTTAACGTCTATGCTTCCGTCTTTAATAGCGGACATGTATATCTGTAAGTTAGCCCTAGCATTGTTTTGTTGGGTTTTTGCCAAGTCAATAGCTTTATCCTGTTGCTTATCTAATATGTTATACATCTGTATGTTTTTTGCAAACTCACTGTCATACCTTTGAACGCTATCTTGATAGTCAAGATTGGCGAAGTTCATGTAGGTTTGGATCATCTGATACTTTGTGTTGAGTTCATTACTCACGATGTTTTTTTGTCTACCTATAAAGTCTAGCTGTTCCTGTGCCTGTCTTGTTTCCTCAGATATTCTTCCACTAATAACACCCATTGCCACTGGTTTACCCATCTCGTTGGCTTTTTGACTTCTTAAACTAGCAACCAATGATTCCTCTTGAGCCTTTAAATCATTAAGGGTAGCGTTTAGGTCTTCAGTTTTAAATTGTTCCTGTAGTTTTTGGTAGGTACCAAGTCTATCGATGGGGGTTGGTGCTGGTGTTGATGGTTGGATTGCTTGCTTAATTTGATCTGCACTAAGCATACCACTACCACTACCATTATCGCCACCTGATCCACCATATATTGATTGTTGGTATTGATTTAGGTGGGTGGTTAAGTCTTGAGTAGATGATATCTGTTGTGGCTGTTGTGCTACTTGTTGTGGTTGGTTTTGTAAACCTTGAATATACGGTACATTCTCTGGTTTAGTTTGAGCTATAACTTCGTTGCTTACTTTTTGCCCTGCTCCACTTTGATTGGACAATGAGTTTATTACACCTGCTTGTGATAATGTACCACCCCAATACTGTTGTCCATCATACCATCCACCCTGTTGGGCTACTTGCGTTCGTCCATTGCTTAATTTTATTTTGTTTGAGCCTGCGTCTAAAACTGTTGCCATACATCAATTATACCTTTTTTATGTGTTACTTGCTATTGTATTTACAGAACCAGAATCACTATATCCACCTGAATTACCACGAAGTCTATTACCAACAACAGTATTGTAGTTACACCCAGAATCTATTTTAACACCATAGGTAGTGCCAGACGAACCACCGTTTGTCCAATTACCAGTTATTATATTATCTCCACTACTACTTTGTAACAAAACTGCGTCGTTACCTGATCCATTACCAGAAAGAGTATTACCTGTAATTGAATTTGCACTAGCACCAGAAATGTCCAGTGCCTTTCCAGCAGACGTACTGACAAAGTTACCAGAAACTTGATTATATGAACCATTGTATATTTCAAGTGAATTAGCACCACTGGTGTTTATGTAGTTACCTGAAATCTGATTACAGTTAGAGTTATCCATCCTAATACCCTTAGCGTTTGCTCCCTCTATTCTATTACCAGTTATTTGGCATACCCATGAATATGTTAACTCAATACCAGTGTCTCCTGAACCAGCTATGTTATTACCGTTAACCTGAAATGAAGAACCACCAGAAATTCTAATACCACCTTTACCACCACCAGTAAAATGATTGTTACTAATTAGTACGTTAGCACTTCCCGTAGTAAAGTCACCTTGATATCCAGTACTAGTAGCACTTGAGTATGTTGAGAGGTTAGAAATTATCCTAGAGTAAAGAAACTTCCCTCCAAAGATTGGGTATATAGCATTACCCACTAAGTTATTTTGAAGTAGTGCCTTTGCACCACCTGTAGAATCTCCTTTAAACGCTTCTTTGTATGGAGTAGTTACAATATTGTTAGATATTATTTTACGAGTACTACCTCCATTTAAGTATATAAAGTTACCTGCGTTAGTAGATTGACAACTCTCTACGATAACATTTGATCCGCTTAAATAAATATCAATACCTGTGCCAGTATTTGCACTATTATCAGTAAATACACAATTTTCCACCTTGAGAATATTTCCACCTGATCCATAAATAACACCGTCCGTGCTTCTAAAGTTTTTGAATTGTAAGTCTTTGATATAAATATTATTAAGGTCGGTAAGGTTAACCTTAATATTGCTAGTACTTCCGTCAATAAAGGTGTTTTGGTTATCTTCTCCATACAACCTCACGTTTGAGTACATAGTTATATTGGAGGTAATGTAGTATGTTCCGTTAGTAATATATACTATTCCTCCACCAAAGGCATTTACTGCGTCTATGGCTTTTTGTATATCTATAAAGTCAGCACCCTTTTTATTAGTAGGGGCTACAATGACACGATAGAATAACCTATTACTATTAGCCATTATTGGGTCTTGAAGCCGTCCATTGATATATGACTGAATTTCGGAGGAATCCATTGGAGCAAGTGATGGTATTCCAAGATCTTTTATATCTGTCATATTAAGATACTTTAATTATTAAACCTGTAATTGAACTAGATATCTCTGGTTGGGTTAAATGTCTATTAAACTCAACTCGCAACTTAATTACCGAGCTTTCTACTGAATAGTTAACGTAGGCAAGTAGTCTATCATTGTCGAATATAAGTGGGAGTGTAACTTCGTCCTCATTATTTAGATAAAGGTATAAAGTAAATCCGTAGTAGTTTGGTGAAGTTCCAAGTTTAGTGTAATAGGCAATCTCAAATCTTGAAAAGTTAGTTCTTTCGGATGTGTCTGGTGATATTCTTCTTGTTTCGATATACGCCTTATCATACTTTGAAGACCAGTTAAGCTTATCAATTCCATAAGTTGTACTACTATATGTGTTTTTCCATGATACCCACATATCCATTCCGGAAACGATAATTGCTCCAATTTCTTTACTGTGGAATATTTGATTAGCACCAGATTCAGACACTGGATATGGGAAGTCAAGAATGTATGGATAGTTACGAGAGTGTCTTCCAATTCTGTATATACCTTCATTTGCGGGATTACCTGAACCATTAGAAAAACCCATCAATAATTGACCGTTCATGGTAGCAACTGAATTTGGATTTACTGAACCGTAAGAAGTGGGAGAATAAGTCCCTGGAATTTTTCTAAATAAATCAAGACTTGCCCCAGTATATACATAAATATTCCCAGATATACCAGCTTGTACGAAGACTATATTATCACTAATAATAAAACAGTTAACACCAACCTCATCAACCTCAACAAAGTTACTAAATGATACAGACCATGTATTCCATCTAAATATTGCACACTTACTAATTCCACTGGCAATATATGTACCAATCAATAAGTCGGTCTCGAATTTACCTAAAGATTTAATCCTATGAGGATTCTCTAAATCCAAAGCGTTTGCACTGAATACACCCCCATCAACTTGAGCTACTATTCTACCATCACCGATATATAACACTAGGTTTTGAATAGTCATTGGGTGCCAGTCGGGATCCCCTGCTGTAAATGTAGCCCAGTTTGGTACTGCATTAGTAGTCCATGCACTAGACCCGTCTGCTAGTGATATTGATATTCTATGAAGTCTTAATTCTGTAGCAAAGTAAATATAACCCTGATATTCGTAAGCACCTAGAATGTTTGATTCTCCTGCCCCAGCAGATACCGTATATACCAAAGTCCATGTACCAGCCTTATCTTGCCAAATTTTCCCTGAAGATGATGAGAACCAGTATCGTATACCAGTACTACAGTTTACGGCACATTTACAAAGTTCCGTTACAGTTGTTCCACTGTTTTTAGTTAACTCTTGAGCAACCTGTAGAAGTCCGGGTGTACTATGGGGGTCAAGTCCAACCATTTCATATACTGAGTTTTTAATTCCACTCCATTGAGAATCAGCTAATCCACCGAGGTTAAAGTTATCCAATGTAATTGACTTAGGTTGTGCCATATATCATTATTATACTCTTTTATATACCCTATTAAAACCTTGCTTAGTACTGTCAACTGAGCTTTCCCAGATATTGTACAGATCATCAAACCATCTAATAAACTCTTTTGTAACATTACCCATTAAGAATCTCTCAGCGTAACTTCTTATCTTTTTATGATCTACATACCTAGCTTTAAGACTGGCTCCTACAAAGTCATCAAGGGTATTACATCTAAATCCCACGATTCCGTCTAATACTGAGGGTATGGTTTCAGGGAATACACCAAAGTTTGTAGTGATTGGTGGTGTACCTGAAAGCATTGATTCAACGTGTGTCCCCGCAAAGCATTCAAGATATGTTGTTGGGGTAAAGGTAGCTATAGCGTTTGCCATAAGTTCCTTACGTTTGTTTACGTCTGCAAATCCTAGGTACTCAAAATCTAAGTATCCCTTCTTGATCGTTACTTCATGTGGTGCATTGTCAATTAAGTCACCGTTAACTAGTTTGGCTCCCTGTCCTACTATAATAAGTTTCTTCCCAATGTGTTTACAGGTCTCTACTGCAATGGCTACACCTTTTCTACCAATTATCCTACCAATAAATAGATAGTAGTCGCCTTTTTTATCCGAGTATTCTATGTCGTTTGCATCGAAGTAGTTTGGTATTACTCTATCGTAGTGACTACCGCTAGCACATTTAAGCCCATTCTCGCCTCCGTAGGTATAGTTTTGGATATAAGATGATTCAAAGGCTCTCCAATTACTTGATACTGATCCCCTATAGCCAATACCAAATTCACAATTAAGAAACAAACCCACCGACTTCCTGATTGGCTCTTGATATCTACCCTGAGATATTAGTAGGAAATCGTCAGGTTTCTTTACACTGTTTATGTTTTTTATGCAGTTAGCGTAAAACTTAACTGTAGATGGTTTAACTACGTCATCTGATAAATCATGCTTAAAGTCCATAGTATTCCATGCATATCCCAATTCATATCTGTTATCACCAACCCCATAATCTCTCCTTATGTCATCTAGTGTGTGTGTTTGTATAAAGTGTAGGTTGTCACTATTACAATACTCCTCCACGTCGCTACCTTCACTACCATAAAAGAATACCTCGTGTCCTAAGTCGGTTAGCATTTTTGCCATCTTCCTATTTTTCTGAGTAAAGGCACACGACATATACCTCTTTGATTGAGGTAAATGCACTAAGGACAGCAAATGAAAGCGGTATTTTTTCATAGATTATATTCATCTGGATTATAACCATTCATCCTAAGTAACAGTTTTTTACTAACCTCCCAAGGTACGTGATCGTTAGCGGTTACGCTATTGTCATGTACTCTGTAGCTGTATAACTCCTCTTTGATAATCTTTCCTTTAAATCCATTCTTAATCAATCTTATCTGGAAGTCCCAATCGTCGCATGATTCTAGTACGGGGTTAAAGTTCATGTGGTCAAACACGTGGGCTTTAACCATCATCCATCCATGTAGGTGGTTGTATGTTAGCTCTTCAGCTAGTGTGGGAATGTCGTAGTGAATATATCCACAATTATTACCAAAAGTTCTACCCCATGTAGATATGTAGTCGTATTTACCAATCTGTTCTACCTGCTTTTGGATAAAGGTTGGATCTAATATATCGTCGTCATCAACTAGCTGTATTAAATCTGGACTATCTTTGAGAGCTTTGTTTATTATGGTGTTTTTTGCAAGTCCAACTGGTGAGATGTACCTAACGATATAAGTCTTGATGTTCTTATATGTTTGCAATTCAATAGAACGAAGCATTTCTTCAAGTAGTTCTGGTCTAGTAGAGGCTATGCAGATAGCAACATTACTTTTGTTCATTGTTGGATGTTGGGAAGATTCCGTAATAACACTTACCGTTACAACCACTTTCATTTAAAACTTCAACCTTACCAACTCCATGCAACCATTCATTGAGTAGATTTTCTTTCAAGTCTTGAGGGTGTCCATCAGATACGCCATTATCAATCCATTCAAATATGCGGATTATTCTAGCACTCTGTCTTGCGTTATCTATTATTTTTTTAGGATCTTCTACATGCTGTAGACAATTATATATCCAACATTCGTCGTATTTTATTATTGGCTTGACCGTAAACTCTTCACCTTTAACTTTAATTAAGTTAATACCAGCCTCAAGGTATCTTTCAAATATCCACTCTGGATAATCGCAGGGATCAATAACTATAGATTTATCAGATAGGTTTATACATTTAAGAAGTAGTGAGTAGGCACCTCCACCAATGTCTAATATTGATTTATCATTAAGGTTATATACGGGAAATTTACCATCAACAAACTCAGATTCAAGACCCATCTTACTAGCGTATACCTGTTGTTTAGTTTCCTCCCAAAATGAGTTTATACAATTTCCATGCCAGTGTGATTCGAATTGTTGAGCCTCTTGCCATGTTTGTGCCATGTATTAAGTATATTATATATACTAACTATTGGCAACACCAGCAAGTTTCTTTACTGAAGCGATTGCCACACCACACACCTTTTTAACTGAGGCGATTGCAACTCCGCCTACTTTTTTTATTGCACTGGATACGGTGCCTATAGTCCATTCAGGTGTAACGGTATATGTATCTAATACATTTCCTCCAATAGTTACTCTAAATTGGTAAGTATTTCCATCAGTGGAGCTTTCAGCCGATAAACACCATTCCATTTCTGTATAATCATCAGCTGAAATAGTTACTGCGTCACTAGGATTTTCGTCATCTTGCATTCTACCTGCGTCAAAGTCCGATGTAGCCTTGCCTGATGGTGCGGATAACTGGTATGTAGTATTATCCCCACTGGCTGTTATGTTTGCAGATGGTGACATGTGTATTACCGTTCCATCAACGTACACCTGTAAGCTATCGTATTCTGATGTTCCTGTACCCTCTGCACTAAACCCAATACCTCCTGTAGAAAAAGCTGTACCAGTATAATCAATAGCCCAACCAGCTGGCTCGCTATCTCCATCTAACCAAATTTTAGCTTTGATAGCATTACCCACTGCGGAGATCTTAACCCAATACCAACTGTCTGTAGCCCACGTTAGTGATGTAACACTTTGTAGATTTGCTATTCCCCAATTTTCTAACCTAAGTGTGTTGGTGTCTCTTATCTGTAGACCATATCCAGTATTTGTACTAGTTCCTGATCTAAAAATAACCTGAGTATTAAATGATGGTTTTTTAACCTTACATAGAATCTCAAAATTAGTAAATGTTGTAGTGTTAGATAGTAAAACTTTATTCTGCCAAGCTGCACTTCCAGCAGTACATTGACACACCCCACCACTCACACCCCATGTACCAGCAGAGGCGGTCATAGCTCCTAAACTTGAGGCGAAAGTTTCATTTAGTAAATATTCCAAAGCTCCTGTGGCAACTTTTGCATAACTTCCTGATACCTTCTCTTTAAATTCAAGTTGGTATGCTTCGGTACCGATAGTTTCCGTGGTATTAAGTAACATCCTAAGTCTGGTATTTACTCCATGAGTTTTGGTGATGTTTGTATCTTGACTGGCTATTGATGTTGCTGTTGTTTCGCTTCCATCATCGTTACGAAAAATAAAACCCTCTTGTTCAATAGTGGCAGATGTATAGGTTACAACAACCCAAACCTGAGTAACTGCTTGACCTCCACCAGTAATGCGTTTCATACCAGCTTCCAAAGCGTCTATTTCTGCCCACGTCCAAGCATTGCTAGTATTAGGGTTTGTAGCCCATGAAGCAGTCTCTTCGTGGTATGAAGTATTATTATATGTTTTTGTAGAGGAAAAGAAGTCTGTACCACCAGTTCTAAGTGCTAGCTGTGTAGAGTTAGACACTGGATCGACACCCTTAACATTGATATAAACATCAACCGCAGAGATTACACCCCTTTGAGTTGTGTGATTTTCAAGTGCAAAGGTGGCTACTTTATTATCGGTAGGGGTATATAACCGTGTGGTATCACCATCACTAGATACTTCGTCTACTCTATCGTATCCCCCTCCTTCGGCATCCCAACCTTGCGTTGCACCTGCTCCATTAGGTCTAAGTGTTGTTGTAGCCATATTACACTACTAACGCCAAGTATACTGTGCGTTTGTTTTTATACTTTTTACTATCCCATTCAGTAAATGCAATATCACCTTTGTAACCACATTGACATTCAAAAGTAGGCGTAACTACCCCAGTGTTATCTATGGCGTATTCGTACAAGCTTTGGTGTTGTAAGCACGTAGGACACTTAAATGCTGGTATCTGTTTGGTTTTATTTGTAGATATTGCCAAGCCAGCGTCTTCTACGCTTTCGATATCGTTGGTTATTTTTTCAAAATATTCAGTCATATATTTACGTATGTTCAACTTGTACTAATTGAGGGCAGAATAGCATTCTATCTGCATTGGTAGCAACTCCAACTATTTGGATCACGTCGTCTGTGGCTGTTGGTGCTGTTTGAGACAATGTATTTCCTGTTGTCCCTGTAACTGTTAAGTAAATAAGTCCACCTACTGTCCAGTTCCAAGTATCGTCACGAGCTATACCACTAGGTAGTAAATAGTTTCCAGTAGCATTGGCACTTATTGAAGCGTCAGCACACATAACTACTACTGAAGATGTTGCGATAGCGTCAGCGTCACCAAGTTGAGCTTCTCCGTCTGCGTTTATAAAACACACATCCCCAAAGGCTTGAGTTTCGTTGGCGGTTAAGACTGCTAGTACTCCCGATG
>Ga0247841_10005779_pt1 | contig 19670 bp, 21 predicted proteins | sample LaCruzMarch2015__2_FD_192410 | JGI IMG/M metagenome (GOLD analysis project Ga0247841, IMG submission 192410) | Freshwater microbial communities from meromictic Lake La Cruz, Castile-La Mancha, Spain - LaCruzMarch2015_18m | ecosystem: Environmental > Aquatic > Freshwater > Lake | place: Spain... | reverse complement strand
ATCATCTGTCGGCAATCGCCGGGGACAAACAATCTTTTCCTTCGCCAAACGATCCACCGGTGAAAAGGTATAACAGGGAATATCGGCCACCACAAAAAGAGTCTTTCCCATCGCCTTAATACGACAGGCAAATTCTTCAAGCCTTGCATAACTATTCGCGTCCCCCTCCATGCATGGTTTCCAAAACTCCGTCAAAATAACCTTGGTCACTTGTGGCTGTCTCGATAACTCCGCCAACACTTCACGGCACTCATTCTTGTTTAAGTCATACACGATTTTACCGCACCGAATCAGTGACCGGCCAGCACGCCCCTGCTCACGTAGCGTGATATCCAACCCATATTGAAGCGCACAGGCATGGCTGTCACCAATCAATAAAACATCCGCCAGCCCCCCCCCGCCAAGCGGAAAATTTTCCTTGGCATTACGAAAAAAAACAGGCACTTCTTGGCTGGTCGACTGCCGTCCAAAAGCATGGCCGGCACGCTTGATTTTTTCCCGCACCAATCGTTCCACAAATTGAGGTTTGATATCGTCCGTAGCCAGCATTTCATTAGCCTTCGGATGAAGAACGGATGGCCATCCTTTGTTGAATACACACATCACGCCAACACCGACCAGCAAAACAATCCCCGCGCCGGCAAAAACGAACGACCGCCGCATGGTCCACCTCTGCGAAGTCCGCACGGGGATCTCCACAAAACGCCAGGAAAGAAAAGCCAGCAGGAACGACAGCGCCAGCATGCCGACATAATCCCAGACGTACAACTGGTCATATACCATGTATTTCCAGTACACGGTCACCGGCCAGTGCCAAAGGTAAAGCGAGTACGACATCTTGCCCACAATAACCAGCGGCCGCCAAGCCAACATCCAGCCGGCCCACCCGCCCGCACCATAACGGATCAGCAACGCCGTACCGACCACCGACGGCAAGGCCGTTGCCCCCGGAAACGGCGTTTTCTGCGAATACAACACATACGGCAACAGCACCAACAGCAAGCCAATAGCGGAAATGAATCGTTTCAAGGTTTCAAGGTTCCATGGTTTCATGGTTTTAGGGGTGGACGAATCAACCGCTGAACCGTGAACCGTTGAACCACTCACCCCCGCACCAGGAACCATGGCCAGCAGCGAACCGGCCAACAGCTCCCAGGCGCGCATGGGCAACACATAGAACGCCATAACCTGTTTGCCGGACGCCATCGCATACAGCGCCCACCCCAGCGAAAACACGGCCAATCCCACCAGCACCGGCAGCAACCAGCGACGGCGGTATTTCCACACCACCAAGCCAATCACCGGAATGAACAGATAAAACTGCTCCTCGACGCTCAGCGACCACAGGTGCAGCAAGGGATTGGTATGAATATCCGGCGTGAAATAATCTCCGCCAATGTTCCACAAGTACTGGTTGGCGACAAACAGCGATCCCATGATGGTGGCATCCGCCAACTGCATCAGCGGCAGCGCATGATACACCGCACAACCAAAAACGAATACCGCGGCAACCACCGCAAAATAGGCCGGCAGGATGCGCCGGATGCGCCGGTGGTAGAAGTCGCGGATGGTGAACCGGTCTCGCGCCAGATCCCGCAGGATGCCGCCAGTGATCAGATACCCAGAGATAACAAAGAAGACATCCACCCCGGCATAGCCGCCAGGACACATACAGGCCAACACATGAAAAAGAACAACGGGCAACACCGCAAAGGCGCGAATTCCGTCGATGTGCGGATAATATGCCCCATGGATGACTTGGCCGGGGTAATTGGCGTTGGTGATGTGCTGCATAAGACCTTTTCAGTATTTAACATGCTCGGCACACCACGATTAAATGCCAGACTTCATTTCTTTTTTACCCATTCGTCGCCCATCAAGATTATCTTCCACTCCAATAATCACAAGAGACATCCCAGGATCGAGGGCACGAAGATCACACATCACTCGAAAACCTGGGGGGAGCCGTGAAACATTTTTCAGATCCGGACAGACTGTCGCAAACAGTGGTCTCCAGATGATGAATTGAACGCCAAACTGACGACAGACGGCCAGTAGCTCATGCGCCGTCATGACCCGACCAATTTCTTCCGGATCCAAAACTTCCACGTCCGCCAAAAAGGGTATGCCATAGTATCGAACGGACATTACAACGGTTCCACTCCCACGATGATAAAAACTACCGGTTGACTCCAAAATGCCGCGCGGTTTTCCCGCAAGCGCACGCCCTTCATTCCTCAGCCATTCAGCTCCCTGACGTTCGGCGGCAAATGCTTGACGCATTCTGTCATTCAAAACCATTTTATATCCCTTGGAAAGGGCAACCACAACACCAATCCCCATGCAAACATAAATCGGCAGCAACAACCACACATAGCGCTTCAACACTTGATCCAAACACCAAAGAATTCCGGCCGCACTCCAGCCAAGCGCAAGTGGTATACCTGGTAGGATATAACGCTCGTCGATTTCCAATCCCATTAGAAGGTGAAACACGATGAACCACACCACTGCATGTCCAAAAAACCAAGCCAAAAGCGTTTTCTGGTCACTCTTCCTGCCGGATTGCCTTCTCCAGGTTAACCACAAGCCCAGCAAGAAAAATGGAATATAAAGACGGGGCAGGATTCCATCCCTGACCACCTTGAATGCTTTTTTGTGTACCTGGGGCTGCCGCACCTGCAACGGTTGTCGTTCGCTGCCGGCATCAGGAAAAACCATTGCGAGTTTTTCATCCATCCTGTTTTTGCCGTCATTGCGACAAGCAGGCGTGGCAAGATACAGAACTTTCATCACTTTTTGTACTGCCCCTACCTGACGGCTATCCAAAACCGGATATCCTGTATGCTTATACTCCCAAGCCACCCACGGGACCAGCATCAAAACCGACGTCATCGTCGCCACCATTAATGGCAAAAACTCCCGCCACTGTTTTTGTGCCGCCAGTAAAACGGCGGCGCTGCCAAAAGCCGCTGCCGAAAATAAGATTCCGTCGCCGCGAATCAATGCCAAACCAGCGGTACCAATAGTCAAAGCCACATATCCGCCCCAGCCCCGCGCAGATGCAATCCGACAGAGTGCATAAACCATCAGCACCAAAAAGAAAAGCTTTCCGGAATCAATCCCCGCAAGACCGCCAATCCATAGCATTTTCGGACAGAAAAGATAGAGAAAAATGGCCCATACAGCCGTGCGCGCATCCCATAGACGACGTACGATGCCATACAGTGGAAATACAGTGATTACATAAAACAAACACGAAACAAGCATGGCCGCTCGTAACGCCTCCATGCCGCACATCGCCAACAATGCGCCAGTGGCAACAAACGCCGGGGGAATCATCGGATGAAAACCGTGGAGAAATCCACTTTCCGCCAAATCGCGAATCATGGGGCCATACCATTGGCAGGCATCCGAAAACCAGACATCACCCAAAGCCACGAACGGAAGCACAAGCACCAAGCCCAACAACGCCAGACGCCATGGCGGGTGCCCTTCAGCAGGCATGAACCAAGATGTTATGGAGACTTTCACTTTTTGTCTCCACTTATTTTACTATACGCAGTATCCGTAGTGTGAACGTCTTGCCGTTCCTTCTCCAGTCCGCGTAACCGTTCCTCCAAAAGTGCCATTTCCTGCGTCAGCCGCACATTACGCTGATAAAGACGCGACAGGGAGATGGAAATGGAAAACGCGAATAGGTAGGCCGCACTGAGCGCAAAAAAGAGCACGGCAGCGGGAAAACTCAGATGTGCCCACTCCGCAAACGATTTCAATATCTCCGGAAAAATCCCAACCACCAAAAGCACAGCAGCCAACACCATCCAAAACAAGGCGTACTTCTCCCGTAGCGTACGCCGGCGCACCCAATACAGCGTCAACAGGAAGGCGGCCACGCCGCCAATCAGCATGAGATGTTCAGCCTTCATCGTCCACCACCTCCCGCGCCCGTAGGCGATCCACCAGGATCGCCAGCGTGACTTTAATCATGTAATAGGCGGTACGGAAATAACGGATGGAACTGACGCCGCCCTGGCGCTCGCGCATCCGTACCGCGACCTCACCAACGCGTAGGCCATTGCGTACGCACCAAAAGAGCGCCTCCGGTTCTGGATAATCGTCCGGATAATGCCGTGCAAAAAACTCGACAGCTCGCCGACCGTACACGCGAAAACCGCTAGTGGGATCCGTAACCTTCACCCCAGTTAGCATACCGATGAGAAAGGAAAAAAAACGGATGCCGATACGCCGCATGAAGGTGGATTTGAACGCATCCCCTTCCATATCTAAAAAACGTGTCCCAATGACCAGGTCAAGCTGTTGGTCGTGGACGGCAGCAAGCATCGCCGGAATAAACCGTGCATCATGCTGGCCGTCACCATCGTACTGGATGGCTGCCGCATAGCCGTTGCGCGCCGCATAGATCAGCCCCGACTGCACGGCGGCGCCAATCCCGCTATTGAGCGGCAGGTGCAGGACGCGTACCGCTGGCAGGCGGACGGCCAAAGCCTCCGCAATCCGCGCCGTATCGTCTATGGAACCGTCGTTGACGACCAACACGTCCGCGCCGGACACGTCGCGGCACAATCCCTCGACGCACGTCCCCAGTGCCTCCGCTTCGTTGTAGGCAGGGATGATGATGAGAATGTCTTGCCTCATAAAAGGTATACCATACTCCAATACCTGACACATACCGCCCCGGTATCCAGGCTCCCATAAAACAGCCGACACTTTAACGCTCCGTCCCAACAAGGGGAAATACCACTATCAGATTGTTCCCCCAATATCTGCCCAGCGCATCAACCGTACCGTAGAACGCCTTGGCGGCAGTCAGGCCGGCACGGCCGGGAAACAACTTCTTATGCAAACATTCCATCGGCTGGTTATTGTGGTGCCAGGCACACCGAATTTTTACCGGCGGCAGGAACATGCCGTGCGCAATTTTCTGCAACTCCCGGCGACCGAAACGGTACACATAGTTTCCGCTTGGTTCCGTCTCGCCCCCCGACGGCAACAAACCAAAGAGATGTCCGCCGGCCAGTCGGCGCATAAGCCAGTTGTCCTGCGCCTCCCAGATGATGACAAAACGGCGCGCCACACGAATCATCTCATAAATGCCGAGATACGGATGCGGCAGATGATGGAGGCCGTGGCGGACAAAGGCAAAATCAAACGATTTGTCCGCAAATGGAAGATGTTCGGCATCGGCAACTTCCGCCGTGATGCGCAGGGTCTGGCGCGCGCGAATGTTGCGAACGGCTTCGGGAGACAAGTCCGTAGCGGTAATCCGGGCACCCCGCCCAGCAAACCACTCGGCCTCTGCGCCGCGGCCGCAGCACACGGACAATCCGGTCAAGTTGTCAACACTACCCCCGGCCAACCGCAGGGCGGTCTGCATTTCTCGTTCCCATAGCCAAGCTGCCACTTGTGTGGGTGGCGCGGCTTCACCGGCCGGCGTTGCGTAATCCCGGTCAAAACACTCTTGTTGCTGGCGTTTGAGTTCATCCATGATAATACTCGTCAATTCCGGCTCTTTTCCGCCATGATACGCAGTGACCCGCCCAGCAACCGCAGTCCGGGTGTCTTGCCCAGAGCCCGGCTCACCATTTCGCAACAGGGTACCAGGGCCGGGGGAGTTCCATTCAGCACAAATTCACAAGGAGTAATGGATATGGGCTCAAAACCGTACCGCCGCAACAGTCGTCGCACAGAGAAAGGATTGAGTGCCGTTTCTTCAGCCGTATCACCCGGCGGCCGCAGGAACGGAACTTTCTTGATGAGAAATACATACGGATTGAGGATATTGGGTTCATAGAACGCGAGGCGGCCACCGGGTTTGAGTACCCGAGCCAGTTCGGCAATCACCGGCTCCAAGGGCAGATGATGTAAAATACCATGACCGACAACACCGGCAACAGAACCCGATTCAAAGGATAGGCGGAGGCAGTCCTCACGCTGGAAGCGGACATTGGTGATCTCGGCCGGGAGGCTTTTTCCAGCCACTTCCAGCATGCCTTCGGACAAATCAGTGGCCGTCAGTGGCCGATTCCCCAACAAGGGGGCGATGCTGCGGGTAAAGAAACCGGTTCCGGCACCAATCTCAATAAGTGCGCCAGGCGCACCGACCAATAGATAATCGGCATACTCCTCCGCCAAGCGACGCACTTTTCGTAAAGCCGCCGGCTGATTCATGGCGTAATGTGCCTCATAGGAGGCGGCCACTTGGTTGAAATGCCATCGCTCCTCATCCACCGAATAACGCTTCATTTCATTTTGCCTTTTTTAATCCAAGCGATTCTGCTAAAAAACGCTCAAGCTGGATGCGATTGTGCGGCAAAAACTGGCTCGTTTTTTCTGCCACGGCTCGTTCAATGGCATCTGGCAACTCTGCCATCTCCATAACGATAGGGAAATAATATTGATCCGCCAGCCATTGCGAAAACTCCACCTGGTGGTCATTGCAGTGCTCGCCATAGCAACGCCTCCGCGGCACGGCAACCAGCGGAACCCTCGCCTGCAAAGCATACGCAAGCATGATGCCGCCGTGACTGACCAAAACACGCGCGGATTGTGCCAGTTCATGCCAATTGTCAAAAGACTGCGCATGCCGGGCATAACGAAAATTGAATCCTCCCTCATTCCGCCCCTGCACCAACACGTCCTCTCCTGTCCGACCAGCCAAGTCGTCGGCAGCTTGAAAAAGCCGGACAAAAGGAATATGAAAGCCGGTGCAAACTAAAATCATCAGATAACGCTCCCCTCATACCGTGCTTTCCGTCCATATCGCTTCAGCATTTGCGGGTGCTGAACTAAAAAGACATGGCATAACCAATAACAAATTCGCCCCGTCAACGTCGGCCTTTCAAAGCGGCTTACGGTCTCCAAAAACACGGTTTTTTTTCCCATAATTCGCGCTACAATCACAGCAGGGATGGCTATTTCAGCCCCAGTAGAAAGCAAGCAGTCCGGCTTTTCTCGCCAAAGAACGTGAAGCGTTTTCCAGCAGCAATAAAACACCCTCCATGGTGTAAAAGGAGGTACCGGTAATTCATACTGCCTATAGCGGCTTTTGCGGCCCAATGCATTGGTTATAAGGAAAACATCATGCCCCTCGTATAGGTTTTGCAAGAAGTCTAATTCGGTCAGATGCCCACCAATGGAGGCGACTAAGGCGATTTTCATGGGATGCCTCCGCCTGTACGCATAGCGACAACCAAAACACACATTCCAAAAGGATGCAGATGCTTAGCCAGCCATTCTGAATCGACAAGCGGAAATTTCAGCGTACGTACTTCCTGCACATAGAATCCGGATTTTGCAACCAAGGACGCCCAGCCCAGCGATGAATGGAACGTCATATGCCCAGAATTACGCGAAACCACGCGGCTCCAGATCATGTCATACCAGTTCGGAGTGGTACAGAGCAGAAGCCCACCTTCCCGAAGATGCCCATATGCCGTTCGCAACATGGAACTTGGAGTGGGCGAATGCTCCAAGACGTCCAGCATGGTGATGATGTCGAACGTCTTTCCGGCAAGCGCCGTTTCAGACAACTCCCCAAGAAATCCGTGATGAACCACAACATTTTTTTTCCCTAAAAAACGACGGCGCAAAAAATCATAGCCATCATCTCCGGGTTCCACGCCGACACACTCCCGTGCCACATCTCCGGAGAGATACTCCAGCCATTCGCCAGTACCACTGCCAATGTCCAAACACCGCAGAGGCCCGGCAGGAATTAGACCGGCCAAGTGGCTAATTTTTCTTACGGGAAGTGAATCCCGCTGCCGGTATCTTGCGTCAAGATCCGTAATCTGCTCCTTGTCAAAAAGCCCGTTTTTCACAACAGTATATTCCTCCTCGTTTTCATCTCCGCCCTTTTAACTCTCGCGCCTTTTACCGCCCAGCCCCAATTTCTACTCGGAATTTCCATGCTTGTCCCAGCACCATAAGAAAGAACCTTCGATGAATGAATATATACGTTCCGCAGAGAACTGCTGATAGCAACAGCGGATTCCCGATGCGCGCTCCAAACAAAGTCCCAGCAACCGCCAGTAACAATGCGCTCACTGCCAACCAAGCCGATCCCCGATTTCCGGGTGGTAATCTGAGGCGGATACCAACGTCCCGTTGCGACACGGCAAATACCACCCCAAAGCCCAGCGTCTTTGCCCAAGCGGCACCGACAAAACCGAACAGGAGTATCCCCGGCACGGCAGCCAATATGTTCACCGCAACCCCAGCCACCACCGCCCAGCCAATTCGTTCTGGCGCCTCCGCCAGTGCCAGCAAGTTGAAATTCAAAATCGCCTTGCTAAAGAAGAACAAACCGGCAACCAGCGCAACCAAGGCAGGGGCCGCATCGGCATAGAGCGGGCTGAAGAGAACCCGAATCAACCATTCCGCACTGCCAATACTACCCAACAACAGCAGAGCGCACCCCGCTAACATGAGCGTCCATATCACACCGTACAGGTTCCGCAACTCCATCATTTCCCCTGCATGGTACATTCGCGCTGCAACCGGCGTGAAAACCATCGGCACAATGAGGAATCCTTGAAAAATCTGCATGACCGGTAACGCAACATTATACATGGCCACACTTGCCAAGGCATCCCCCCCACCCAAAACAGCAATCAACTGTGAATCCATGTTGTTGAATACCGCCAGGCCGACCGTTGAGAGAACAAACCAGCGAGAAGTCCGCCATAGCCGTCGCAACCGCAGCCAAGAAAAAAATGGACGCAAGATAGCCGGCGCTAACGCCCTACGGGCGGCCACCAACGCCACCAATGCGATTATTATATAAGAAACAAGATACGCTATGCCACCCGTCACCGCACCGAAATAATCCAGCGCTCCCCACAACACCAGGAAGATCATGGCGAACTGCGCCACCTGCAACACGCTCCGCATGGCAAATTTACGCACTGTCGACAACAGATCCAAGGCCGTAGTAAACACCACCGCAGCCGGTAACGCCAGCACCAACAACACCAAATTGATGCATGCCCCCTGGTAACCAAAGTAGTGAAGGGCAATCCAAGGTGCCGCTATCGCAAGCAGTCCGCCAGTCAGCAGCGCTACTGTAACCTTAAAAACCAGTACGGTATCAACATCCAATTCCAAGCTCCGATGTCGCCTCTGAATTTGGAATTTTGGAACTAACAGGGATAGCGTCTGTCCCAAACCAAAATCCAGTCCGGACAGGATCATCATGAAAAGAGAAAATGCCCCGTAGAAAAAACCGTATTCCTCTTTAGACAACCCCAACACCATCTGCCGCCGGGTAAAAAAATTCAATACCCCGTACACCACCAGTGCCGCGCCAGAGACAAAAATCCCGCTGGCCAGCGCGTTCCGATTCGCGCCCGATGCTTCCTGTTCGTTGCCGGTCATGACTGTTCCCCGGGCACGCGCCGCCCGCCTTTCCGCGACAACATCCCATACACCCAGACGATCTTGCGGCGGTTCAATTCATGCAGAAACCGGTGAATGGCATTTCCGTGCGCCGCCGCAATGGACGCCTCCTCCGCGAACTGAAGCGCCACAAAGTTCTCACTGATCGAGACGGCATGCCGCCGAAAACGCGCCAACCGTGCGTGTAGGTGTGCCGGACGGCCAATCTCCGCCATGCGCAGCCACAGGTCGTAGTCAAACGCCGCCTTGTACTCCATGGAAAGACTGCCACATGCCTGCCACAGTTCGCACCGCCAAAAGGTCGCTGGCTGATTGATATAATTCTCACATAGCAACAGGTTCCGACTGTACGTCCAGCCGATCAGGTTCTTGTACCAAGTGACCGGGCGGCGGATTTCGCGCCCGTTTTCATCCATGATTCCGCAGCGGCCGTAACACCATTTTTTTTGCGGATGCCGCAAAAAAAAATCAGCAACCTTCTGTAACGCACCCGATTCATACACATCGTCGGCGTTGAGCCAGGCCAAGATATCACCGGTGGCTTCCGCCATGCCAGCATTAATCGCCGCCGCCGGCCCGCCATCCTTCGCCGAAACCACGCGCACCCGCCCTCCGTATTCCCGCAGGATATCCAGCGTGCCATCGGTCGAGCCGCCATCGCGCACGATGTATTCCAATTCAAAATCACCGCGCTGCGCCAGCACGCTATCCACCGTTTCCCGGATGAATTGCGCCCCATTCAACACCGGAGTGACAATAGTGATTTTCATGCCATACTCTATCATGTTAATCGGCACTATTGATGGAGCTACTTACAAAACTCTGTCGAAGCGGGCGTATCACCCCCTTTAATCAAGACACACCCTCGCTACGACAAAAGGGTTTTGCGCGTTACTCGATGGTATATGACATGAAAATAAGGATCAGGAATTGTGCTCAAAAGTTCCATACACGCAAGGAAATAATGCCCGTCAGCACTTTCTGAAAAACTTTTCGCTTAATGACGGCATGCCATCACAACAAATAGGCATACGCAAAACCTCTTTCATCATGTCCCAGTACTTCTGCCGTTGACGGTTCCGTTGCTGGCGTGCTTGCCATGCCAGAGAATAAAAGATCCATGGACGACATTCTCGACGGATCTGCTCATAATTCCACTGAGTTTCATAAAGTTCGCGCTGTACGACAAGTAACTGTTGCATTAACACCTGATACTCGCTCACGCCATCCAAGGATAATTTCCCCGACGCCTGACACGCCACTTGAAGGGCCACGTCGGACATCCGCCGGATTCGGTCTCGTTTTTCCTGCAGCGAAATAGTTGCCCGAGAATGAAAAAGGAAACGTGCACATGGCGTCGGCGTTACAATCAGTGAAATATCGAAAGCATGCAAAAAAGCCCAGGCAGCGTCACCAGCGGCCCCGTATTCGGCAGGAAACGGATATTTCTTCACCATTTCAGTCCGATAAAGATTGCTGGCCGAACTTCCTAATATTGCACCAGGGAGATCGCGAACCGCCAGTAAAAACGCAAATGGTTTTTCTAATTTAACAGGATTTTTTATAGAGGCCCCTTCTAATAGATTGTGGATTGGCCATCGGCTACCAACCATTGGATTTTCATCGGCATCAAAAAGCTGAGGCGGACTAACCACCACATCGGCATCGAACCTCTCGGCCGTTTCCACCAAATGCGTAAGCCCTTCAGGTGTTATCGTATCACCTATTGTTGATATGTAGGTATATTTTGATGTCAACTGCTGGATGCCATAATTCCACGACTGATAAAGTCCAGGGGGATGCTGAAGGACACGCAACTGGGGATGGTGTAGCTCGTTTTGAATTAATTCCAGCGTGCCATCTGTAGAATAACTATCGACTACGACTATTTCCTGAACCAAGGCTGCCCACGTTTTCACGCTGGCCAAATGACCCGGCAAAATTTTATACACATCGCGTGTAGGTATTAGAACACTGACTGGCAATTTTTCTGTTTTCATACGCTTCTCAAATTCTCACATAGTTTAGTACTACTTACTTAAAAAGAACTGACCGCAGACTTGGCACCATTGCCACCAGCCACGCCCGAAAAACTTTCCATCGTAAAAATTCGTAGACCGGGATGTTTTTCAGGTACGATTTTGTGGCCGTGAACTGCCCAGAATGGATCAATAACTTCAAATTTTTATCATCGCAATTGCATCTGACCCGACGAAGGAACGAATCTCCTCCATACTTATATTTTTGGGCACAAAAAATGATCGCATCGCAGACCGATTTTTCAAACCGTATTTTCTTTTCTACCTGATCGGGCCAGCTGATGCTTCCGGGGACGATCCGGTACACGGCCACCACCTCCGGCATGGCATGGAATTTCCCCTGCAGGGAAAGACTAACTAATAGCGGCAAATCTTCCAACAGGAACCGTTGGGAGCGGATTTCCGCTGTTTCCACCTGTTCAAACATACTCCGGCGAAAGCAGAGTGTTGCCGCGCAGGGGATGTACTGCCGTCGGATCAGGGCGTCAAACAGTCCTCCCGTGCATGCTTTCGGCAGACAATCCCAAGTTTCTCCCGTTAACTCCTTCAGCATGCGCATACCGCCATGAACCAGCGCATAGTCGGGATGCGCATCCAAGAAATCAACCTGTTTCTGCAGTTTCAGCGGATCGCACCAATAATCGTCCCCGGCACACTGGGCAATGTACTCGCCCCGGCACAACGCCAGTGTCTGGTAATAGTTCTCAACCAATCCCTGGTTTTTTTCGTGCAACAACAGGCGGATCTTGTCAGGATGACGCGACTGATACTTCTGACAAATCCGGCGAGTCCCGTCCGTCGAACAATCCTCACCAACCACGATCTCAAAATCAAACGAACACCGTTGCTCTATGATGCTGTCCAGCGTTTGAGCGATATATGCTTCTTGGTTGTAGGTGATGACAGCAATACTGATTTTCATACTGTTTCTCCGTGGAGGTGTTTAAACAACACTCGCCTCAGAAACGGTAGCTTAGCCACGGCCCACGCCCTAAATATTTTCCACCGCCAAAGAGAAAAACGCGGGGATCGATCAATTTCACGCAATACTTCTTCAAATCTTCCCGCCTTAACCAATAATTTCAAGATGCTATCCAAGTGATAAAGCTGGATACGGTGACAATATACTGCCCCGCCAAAGCCGTATTTGTGCGCATAAAAAACATACACATCACCGTATGACCGGAGAATTCTAAGCTTGCTATCCAACTCCCGACTTACACTTCCCGGCAACATCCGATATACCCCCAAAACATCAGACATTACATGAAATTTACCGAGCTTAGACAACTCCAGCAACAAGGGCAATTCCTCCACCGAAAAATGCTGTTCCCGTATTTCCCATACATTCACCTGATTGAACATGCTACGCCGAAAACACATGGTCAGCGCGGCAGCCGCATTTCCCGCCTTCCGAAGCATGTACCGCTCAAAAAACCAGCCGTCACACGGCTCCGGCAAAACATCAGTCAAAGTGCCGCTTCTCACGTCATACACCCGCGCACCTCCCATGGTCAACGCAAATTTGGGATGCGCATCTAGGAAACTCACCTGTTTCTGCAGTTTCAGCGGGTCACACCAATAATCATCGCCCGCACACTGGGCGATATACTCGCCCCGGCACAATGCCAGCGTCTGGTAATAGTTCTCGACCAACCCCTGATTTTTTTCGTGCAATAACAGACGGATCTTGTCAGGATGACGCAACTGATACTCCTGACAGATCCGGCGAGTACCGTCCGTCGAATAATCCTCGCCAACCACGATCTCAAAATCAAACGAACACCGCTGCTCTATGACGCTGTCCAGCGTTTGGGCAATATATGCTTCCTGGTTGTAGGTGATGACCACCACGCTGACTTTCATGCAGCCCTCCTTCCAGCCGGCTTGAATAGCAGACGCTGTAAGAAAGGAATACGCATGGCCATCCAGGCTTTCAGGATTTTTCCCCGGAAGAAATCGCGTCCGTTCAGGCCGCTCAGTAGTTGTTTTGCCTCTTGGCGGCGGCCGGCTTTGAGCAGGATTTTCAGGATTTCATAATTGTATTTGGCTTTCGCCCAACCGGAGAACGCATTTCCGCCAAAGGCGTGCTTGCGCGCAAAGAAGGCCACGGCAGTGGCGTTGGATTCGTAATTTAGGATGCGGTCGTCAACCGTACGCGGATTGCCAACGCTACCAGCAGCGATGCGGTACACGGTCAGTGTATCGGGCATGGAATGGAACTTTCCCTCGCGTGAGAGCGCCAGCCAAAGAGGGAAGTCCTCGCTTCTAAATTTCTGCGCACGGAGTTCGGCGTTGTCCACGCGTTCGAACATGCTACGCCGGAAACAGGCGGTCGGAGCGCTAACAAAATTTCCGCGCTGCATGAGATCGGGGAAAATCCAGCCGGAACACGGCCGAGGCGGAGCGTTACTTAACGTTCCGGTTTCGACGTCGAGCTTGTTCATGCCACCGAAGATGAGGGCGTACTCCGCGTTGGCCTCTAGAAAATCCACCTGTTTCTGCAGCTTCAGCGGGTCACAGAAATAATCGTCACCGGCGACCTGAGCGATATAGTCACCATGGCAGAGGGCCATGGTCTGGTAATAATTCTCGACCACCCCTTGATTTTTTTCGTGCAACAACATGCGAATTTTGTCCGGATACCTGTTCTGGTACTCCAAGCAAATCCGGCGAGTACCATCCATTGAACAATCCTCGCCGACCACAATCTCGAAATTAAAGTCGCACTTCTGCGCGAGAATACTGTCCAGGGTCTGGGCGATGTATGCCTCCTGGTTATATGTGATGACGGCGACGCTGACCTTCATATCAGCCCCCGATCAGTTCGGTTTCGATGGTTTCCCAACCCAAGGGGATCGGTTCCAGGCCGATGTCGCGGCGCGTCCAGATCTTGGGGGCGACGACAACCTTGGCTGGAGTAGCCGCTGACAGCCAGGCCGGCCACCAGGAGAAGGAACTGTTGGGGATGATGAAGTGCTTACAAGACGTCATCAGTTTAAAGTGGTCGCCGTCCTTTTCTCCTGCATATTCGGGATCGACATAGGTAGTCGGTGCGTCGAGCTTCAGGTTTTCCCGGCACCAGAGAATGTCGTCGGAAAACACAAAGAGCCGGGGAGTCCGTACACCGCGTTCCTGAAGGCGTGCAAAGGCCGCACTGTAGTAGGAGAGCGGGCAGAGACCGTGCGTCTGGTTGGCGCTGGGATTCGTGACATAGTCCCCGCGGCGAACATGAACGCATACGGATTCCGTATCCGTAATCTGCCGCTGCATCTCCAACGCCGCTCCGGCCGGCGGCGTGCGGAAAACAAACTCGCGACGGATGACCTCCTCGATCCCCAGAAAATAGCAAGGTGATGGAAAGAAGCCCTCGAGATAGCTGTTGTCCGGCAACGTGAGCACATCCGGATTGAACGCCACGGTATGACCGGGCTTGATCTGGAACTCGGATTCGTGGTGACGCTTCAGCCGGGTTAGGCCGAGCTTGAACAATGCGCGTTCCAACGGTGAGAAGAAGTTCGGCTCCAGTACGAACATGTCGAGCGTATACTCCCGCGGGGTGTGGCGCATGCTGGTGTTACGCCGGCGAAGAAACGTCAGGTCCAGCTTCAGCCGTGTGTGATTGCGCAGCGCCAGATGGCGCGCCATCGCATACTCGAACATCTGGTTTCCCAGCCCGCCTGACAAACGGAGGACAATCACGTCAGATCCTCCATGCTTTTACGGACGCCGGCGACGACTGCGGACGCCTGCACGTCGGTCATATGCGGCCCCATGGGGAGGCTGAGTACGGTATTGGCGAGTTGCTCGGCAATGGGGAGGGAATACTTGGGGAGTCGTGAGTGGTGAGTGGTAAGTGGTTGGAGGCCGGCGTAGGCGCCGGAAAGGTGCGGTGGAATGGGGTAATGAATCAGGGTACCGATGCCGGCATCCGCCAGTTTTTGCTGCAGCGCGTCCCGCTGCAGAGTCCGCACGACAAATAGGTGCCAGACGGGGTCGGCCCAGGGCGGAACGGTGGGAAGCGCCAGCCCGGGAACTCCGGCCAGCCCCTCCAAGTACCGCGCGGCCAGTGCCTTGCGCCGCGCGTTCCACTCGTCAAGTTTGCGGAGCTTAACGCGCAGGAATGCGGCCTGCAATTCGTCGACGCGCGAATTAAAGCCTGCGAGATCGTGCTGGTACTTGACGCGGGCACCGTAGTTGCGCAGTGTCCGTACTTTTTCGGCCAGCCCCAAGTCGTTGGTGGTGACCGCGCCGGCGTCTCCGAGTGCCCCCAGGTTCTTACCGGGATAGAAACTGGTCCCGGCGGCATCCCCGAGCCCGCCGGTTCGGCGCCCCTTGTAGAGCGCACCCTGTGCCTGGGCGCTATCCTCAATGACCTTGAGCCCGTGGCGCGCGGCGATTTCCAGAATCGGATCCATGTCGGCCGGCTGGCCGTAGAGATGCACGGGCATGATCGCCTTGGTGCGCGGGGTAATGGCGGCTTCAATCTTGGCCGGATCCAGATTACCAGTGGCCGGAATCACTTCCACGGGAACCGGCGTAGCCCCCGCATAGGTCACGGCGAGCCAAGTGGCGATAAAGGTGTGGGCGGGGACGATAACCTCGTCGCCCGCGCCGATGCTGTATGCCCGCAGAATCAGGTGTAAGGCATCAAGACCATTAGCAACACCCACACAATGGCGGACGTTACAATAAGCGGCGAACTCCGCCTCGAACGAATCCAGTTCCTTCCCCAAGAGGAACCAGCCGGAATCCATGACGCGGGTATAGGCGACATCAAACTCTGCACGGAGCTCGGCCGTGGCGACTTTTAGGTCGAGAAAGGGGATGGTGGTTGGGGTGGACACAGGCGGAAGGATTCCTTGTGGTAATTATTCCTATGCTCGGACATCCCTTAGAAACATATTATAGTCGCGGTAGTAGTCGTCCTCTGCGTAGAAGTTCGAGGCCAAAACAAGGCAGACGGCACCGGAGGAAAAATTGTCGAGTTCGCGCCAGATCATGGGGCAAACATAAAGTCCGTAGTAGGAGCGGTTCATGTGGATACGCTTCTTCTCGCAGCCATCGTCAAGAACGATGTCGAAGCTGCCAGACATGGCGATGATCAGCTGGTGCAGCCCCTTATGCGCATGTCCACCCCGTTCCGCACCGCCCGGTACGTCATATAAATAATAAACCCGCTTGATCTCGAACGGCACATGCTGGCAACCTTCGATGAAGGTGAGATTACCGCGCGGATCGGTGATCTTCGGCAGGTCGATAATCTTGCAGGCCTGAATACTCATGGTCACGCTTCCTGCTTGACGTTGCTTTCCCGAACCTGCCGGAAAATGCGTGCCGGATTCCCCATGACCACAGCGCCCGCCGGCACATCTTTGGTGACAACGCTTCCGGCACCGACCATGGCGTTTTCCCCGATGGTGATGCCGGCCAGCAGCGTCGCGTTGGCGCCGATGGAGGCCCCCCGCTTCACCACCGTCCGTGCAAATGCCTCCGGATAAACCTTTGACCGCGGAAACAGATCGTTGGTGAAGGTCACATTCGGCCCGACAAACACGTTGTCTTCCAACGTCAATCCATCCCACAACTGCACACCGCATTTGACCGTAACATTGTCCCCCACCAGCACATCGTTCTCAATCAGACAATGGGAACAGATGTTCACGTTACGTCCGATCCGCGCCCCCGGCAACACGACACAGAACTGCCAGATGCGGGTCCCCTCTCCAATCGCCCGGCTCTGCACGTCGGCGGTAGGATGAACAAAGGGAAATTTTGTCGCGTCACAATCAAGCATGAAGGGGACCTTGTCGGGCACGGTTTCGAAACTTGTTTACCAATGGATGACAAATATAACCGGCGAAACAGGCCGTGCGTAGCGGCAGCCGATTTTTTGGGTATGATTGGTTACTCGTTAGGTGGAGCGGAGGGCTTCCAATGTGGGATCGGCCTCGGTACTTGGATTTGCGGAAAATTAGTGACAGAGCCGCAATCAAAATCAAGAATAGTTTGAACAGGAGTGCGCAGAGTGGGCGGAACCTTGCATGTTTTAACCCGTGCGCGTTTCGCGTTCCGTGCCTATTCGAAAGCTTTTTAAGTGGGCTCTATTTAGTGAATATTTAGCGCCACTTAGTGGTCACTGATTAGGTTCCGGCGCTAGCGGCGGCGGGCGAAGTTTGCCTCCAGGGCGTCAATGTAGGCGGCCATGGTGTGGGATTCGGCGGTTTTACGGGCTGCCGCGCCGATGCGCGTACGCAGCTCGGAATCCATGGCCAGTTGGCGCACCCGTTCCGTCCACTCCCGTTCAATGCGGGCGGAGTCCGCACCATGTACCGGCAGGACAAAACCGTCATGTCCGGAGGTGATCATCTCCGCTGAACCATTCAAATCACTTGACACCACCGGCAGCTCAGAGGCCATGGCTTCCAAAACCACGTTCGCGCAGGCATCGAAAAAGGTTGGATGCAGCAGCACATCGGCCGCCGCATAGGCTTTCTCCGGCACGGCTACGGCTCCGGCATGCACGAGCCACGGATCGCCCATGCACGGGACGCGATGCTTGCCGACCACCACCAGCCGCGCCAAGGGGATCTCCTTGTGCAACCGCCGAAACACCCGGGCCAGCAACTTAAAATTCTTCAGGCGTGGATTGTGTGCCACAAACATGAACAGGACTGCATCTTCCGGCACGCCCCAAAGCTGGCGCATCTCTGTACGCCACGTTTCCCGGTTCGTCGGGGAAAAACGCCCGACATCCACGCCATTATGAATGACACACATACGGTCTTCGCCCACCGGATAATTCTCGCGAACCTGTTTCGCAACAAACTCAGAGACGGCAATAAACCGGTCCTGCGGCCGGCGAAACAAACTCTCTTCGTGGTGGATTTTTTTCTGCATCTTGGAAGAAAGGCGGTCCAGCAATCGCTTCAGCCAATGAAAGACAGGCGGAGTTGCCAGCAGGTTGTATTCGCGGAACTCGCGCGTGGGTCCGCCCCCCAGGCGGTGCACATCGGCCGGAATGCGTAGTCCCCAATCCACCACCACCCCGCCCCCGGCCACCGCCGTAGCGGTCTCCGCATAATTCCCATGATTGACAAGGTGTAACGGGCATCCTTCCAACGGTTTGCCGGTACGTGCCACAATCTGCACATCATGCCCGCGGCGCAGCAGTCCGCGCACTACCGATACAGCCATGCCTTCGGCTCCGCCAGAAATAGGGGAAAAATGTTCAAGAACAATCGTGATGCGCATGGGATTCCAGAAAGAAAGGTTCAGGGTTCAACGGTTCACTGTTCAATAGTTGGAAATGTATCTTGGAAATGTACCCGGTCCAACGGGAATCTCCAGCCGGCACATGGGTACACGAACCCAATGGACGCTACAATTGACACTCCATGGAGGCAATGCCTCCATCCTCGCGAGATCCAGAAATATGGTAGCCGGAGCGCCCCGCTCCGGAGGCGACCGGGGTCGGTCGCGCTACTTTCGTTTACCCAGTGTCTGTTTTTCTATTTTTTGCTTTCCTGCGCAAAAAACAGAAAAGCTCCGCTTGCCTTTCGGCCTGCGGAGCTTTTGTGCTTTTTCACTTGAAGAAAAAGGGTTGGCGGCGATCTACTCTCCCGCACTCTGAAGTGCAGTACCATTGACGCTGAGACCCTTAACGGCCGTGTTCGGGATGGGAACGGGTGTTACCTTCTCGCCATGGCCGCCAACCCAGAAATAGGATGACGCGGGAACAGTTGGGGGGAGTAATTGGCTAACTAGAGGTGTATGAATTCAATGAATTTTCTTTCATGTACCCGTTTTCACGGGTTCATGAAAGAAAAGGCAGTCAAGCCGAACGACTGATTAGTACTGGTCCGCTGAAACCATTACTGGTCTTGCACACCCAGCCTATCAACCTGGTAGTCTTCCAGGAGTCTTCAGGGAGATCTATTCTTTGGGGTGGCTTGGCGCTTATATGCTTTCAGCGCTTATCCGTTCGCGGCATAGCTACCCGGCAGTGCCCATTGGATGGACAACCGGGACACCAGAGGCTGCTTGTTCCTGGTCCTCTCGTACTGGGGAACACACCCATCAAATCTCCTACGCCCGCAGTGGATAAGGACCGAACTGTCTCACGACGTTCTGAACCCAGCTCGCGTACCACTTTAATCGGCGAACAGCCGAACCCTTGGGACCTTCTTCAGCCCCAGGATGTGATGAGCC
>Ga0247841_10005777_pt1 | contig 19675 bp, 19 predicted proteins | sample LaCruzMarch2015__2_FD_192410 | JGI IMG/M metagenome (GOLD analysis project Ga0247841, IMG submission 192410) | Freshwater microbial communities from meromictic Lake La Cruz, Castile-La Mancha, Spain - LaCruzMarch2015_18m | ecosystem: Environmental > Aquatic > Freshwater > Lake | place: Spain... | reverse complement strand
ACTTTTTAATTGAATACTAAAAAAGGGCTGTCAAGAACTCTAGTGATTATCACTAGAATTTTTGACAGCCGTACTTATCACTAGAATTCTTGACTTACCTGAAAAAAGAAGGAGAAAGAAATGAAAAAATTATTATTGTTAGTTGTTGTGCTGATTTCAGCATTGACATTCGCTGCTTGCGGCGACGATAAGATTGAAGTTCAGGGTATCACCGATACCACAATCTTGGTCGGAAACACCGCCGCTACCTCTGGCGCTTATGCAGCCGTTGGCGTACCTTTCAACGAGGGCATGAAAGCCGTTTTCAAACAAGTCAATGACAATGGGGGAATTGACGGACGGACCATTGAATTCGTCACTTATGATGATCAATTTGACCCAGCCAAAGGCGCGACTTACACCGAAACTTTGATCTATACTGATCAAGTATTCGCGATTGTCGGCCATTTCGGAACCCCGACTGTCGGCGCCACTCTTGATGTCATTCAAGAAGTAGGAGTACCGATGGTTTACGCGGCAACCGGAATCAACGCTTTGTATTTCGAAGAATCACTTGGAAATCCGGTTATGGCCGTTCAGCCGATTTACAAAACTGACGGACGCGTCATGACAGCTCGCGCTTTGCAAGAAGCTTTGTTCGGAACCATTGCCGTTCCAGCTAAATTGGGAGCAACCGCCAAAGTCGGCGTTTTGTACACCAATGATGATGTTGGAAACTCAATCAAAGCCGGGGTCGAAATTGAAGCCCAAGAATTGGGAAAGACGGCTAATTTCCAATATGAAGCCGTTACTTCCGACACTGTTGCCACCGCTGTCAACAAATTAAAAACCGCTGGCGTTGCTGTGGTCATTCTGGCCATGAACCAAGCGCCGTTTGCTTACACTCTGTCCGCCATGCATGATGTCGGCCTGGATGTTCCAGTATTCACATCTTATGTCAATGCTGATAAGACGGCTGTCGATCATTTGAAGACTTCCGTTGATCGTCCAATCTACACCAACGCTTGGGTTGACGTTTTCTCCACCGCTGGACAAGCGGCTGCAGGCGCTTATGTTGCTTGCATCAACAACTCCGAATTGGATCAAGCTACCAAGACCGCTTATTACGGAAACTCTTTCGCGATCGCGGGATACATCGCGGCGATGGTTTTCGTTGAAGGCTTGGAACGCGTTGCGGCCAATGAAGATGAATTAACATGGAAGAACTACATTGCGGCCATGGAAGAGGGCCCGATTGACATTCCGATGGGCGGAACCGTTGACTTCTCCGATGGAAAACGTTGGGGAATTGACTCCATGTCCTTATTGAAATACTCGTTTACCACCACTTTGGGTGACAATCCGGCCACTGAAGGAGTTACTGAAACTGATTTCGAAATCATAACTGAAGCCTTCGCTAAAGTTCGGGAAATCGAAACTCTGTCAACAATTGAAGCAAAATAACTGACCGATGAAATAGGTGCTTGGGGGAGATTTTCATCTCCCCCCATTCACTTATCAATTTGCAAAGAAGAGAGGATTTTATACTTTGAAACAAGCAAAGCTCATTACTGTCAAGGAAATGATTGATCTTGTAAAAGACAACGACCAAATCGTGGTTGGAATGGCCGCGGCCGAACCTCAGGCCTTCATGGCCAATCTGCATTTGGCGGGAGACCGCATTAATCACGTTACCGTAACCAACTGCTTGCCATTTGCTTACGGCGAATTCTTTATCGACGAAAAATGGAGTCACAAATTCAATTTGGATGGCTGGTTTTATACCAATGTTCTTCGAAAAGCTCATGAACATGGCAACATTTCTTTCATCCCGAATTGCTTGCATTACGCGGGCAGCAAGCGGCTGTATCATGTTCACCCGAATATTTTCATAACTTCCACGACTATGCCCGACGAACATGGTTTTGTTTCGCTTTCGCTTTCGAATGTTTATGAAAAAGAAGTGATGAAGCAAGCCGACTTAGTCATTTTTGAGATAAACAAAAACTTTCCGAGGACCCTTGGCGATGTTGAAGTTCATTTAAGCGACGTCGACTATCTGGTTGAAGTCGATTATCCGGCCCCAACCATTCCGATTGAAGAACCGAATGAAAAAGACTTGATCATCGGCCGTCAGATCGCCGAGCGGATCAATGATGGCGACACCATTCAACTGGGAATCGGGGGAATGCCAAACGCGGTCGCGAAATCGCTGTACGGAAAAAAAGATCTCGGGATCCATACGGAAATGATGACCAGCGAAATGGTCAAACTGATCAAAGCCGGAGTCATCAACGGGAAAAAGAAGACCATCAACAATGGAAAACACGTCGCTTGCTTTGCTCTTGGCGATCAAGCGCTTTACGATTTTATCGATAATAATCCGAGCGTCGCGATCATGCGCGGATCCTATGTCAATGATCCGTATGTCATCGGCCAAAACGACAATCAGGTTTCCATCAATGCGACCATCGAAATTGATTTGACCGGCCAATGCGCCAGCGAATCGATCGGAACCCGGCAGTTCAGCGGTACGGGCGGACAAAGCGATACGGCCATCGGCGCTCAAAACAGCAAAAACGGCCGTTCCTTCATTGCTTTATACTCCACCGCGATGGTCAGAAATCCGATCACCGGCCTAAAGGAAGAAAAATCCAAGATCGTTTCAACCTTGACCCCGGGGGCCGCGGTTTCCTTGTCTCGAAACGATGTCGACTACGTCGTCACCGAATATGGGATCGTGCAGCTCCGGGGAACGAACATCCGCGAGCGAGCGCAAATGCTGATCAGCATCGCTCATCCGAAGTTCCGCGAGCAACTCACCAAAGAAGCGATCGAATGCGGTTACCTTCATGAGTAATTTCACTTATCAAAACAAGAATGTTTATTACGTCATTGACGGAGTTGGAAAACCTTTCGTGATCCTTAACGGGATCATGATGTCGACCAAAAGCTGGCAACCGTTCATCCGTTCTTTCTCGGCCCAAAACATGGTCATCCGTCTTGACTTTTTGGATCAAGGCCAATCAGACAAACTGGTTGGAACGGTTTATGATCAATCATTGCAAGTCGAAGTCCTCAAGGCTTTGGTTGAACACCTTGGACTTCCGAAAATCTCGGTCGTGGGGATCTCTTATGGCGGGGAAGTGGCTTTGCAATTCGCGGCCAAATACCCGGAACTGGTTGATCGGCTGGTGCTGTTCAATACGACGGCTTATACTTCGCCTTGGCTTCAAGACATTGGAAAAGGCTGGATTGCGTCCGGAAAAACCCGCGATGCCATGCATTACTATCATGTGGCCATTCCGGTCATTTATTCTCCGACTTTCTATGAAAAACGGCTGGATTGGATGCGAAAGCGGGAAACGGTTTTACAACCGATTTTTTCCAATCCCGATTTTTTGGATGCCATGGAACGTTTGACCAACAGCGCCGAACACCATAATTTGGTGGCCGAGCTGGATAAGATCGTTGCCCCGACTTTGATCGTTTCCGCCGAACAGGATTACCTGACCCCAATGCACAATCAGGAGTTTTTGTTTAAACGTCTGAAAAACGCTCAATGGGTCAAGATCCCTGAGTCCGGCCATGCTTCGATGTATGAGAAACCATTGCTTTTTACCACCTTGATCCTTGGTTTCGTCAATGCTTTGGATGTAGAATACAGCATTTAAGAAAGGACGCAATCAATAATGGAAAAGAAACAAATATTGCTGAAGAACGGCGAGACTTACAGCTACCTGGAAAAAGGAAGCGGCGCGAAGACTTTGATCTTGATCCACGGTAATTTGTCTTCTTCAGTTTATTTTAAGCCTTTGTTAGATCGGCTCCCCAATGACATCAAAACTTATGCCTTTGACCTTCGCGGTTTTGGCGATTCGACTTATGTTAATCGCCTTGCTAGTTTACATGATCTGGCCGTGGACATAAAACTGTTCATGGAAGCTTTGAACATCAAAAAAGCCGATGTACTCGGCTGGTCTTTGGGCGGGGGCGTGGCCATGGAATTCGCGGCGGCTTACCCGGAAAGTTTGGGTAAACTGATTTTGTTATCCGCGGCTCCGCATCGCGGCTACCCAATTTTCAAAAAAGACGCAACTTTAAAACCGCTGATCGGTTATGTTTATTCTTCTCCGGAAGAAATGGCCTTGGACCCGCTTCAAGTCAAACCGGTAATCGATGCGATCGCGGCCAAAAATGCGGTTTTCATGGCTTACATTTATGACTTGACTATTTATTCCAACCAAAAACCAAGTCCCGTAGATAGTGCTTTATACATCTCGGAAACTCTGAAACAAAGAAACTTGGCCGATGTGGATTTTGCTTTGGCGAGCATGAACATGGGGGATACCCCGGGATTTTACGGTCCGGGAAACAACGCTATTAGCAAGATCATCGCCCCGACTCTGCACATTTGGGGAAAACTGGATCGGACCGTTTTGGAATACATGGTTTTGGATAATGTGAAAGCCATTAAAAACTCCAAGTATCTGCAGTTTGCGGATTGCGGACATTCGGCCTTGGTTGACAAACCCGATGAACTGACCAAAGCCATAATTGACTTCATAAAATGAGTAAAACCGTTTAGGACCACCTAAACGTTTTTTTGTTACAGATATCTTTCCAATTCCCATTCATGGATCAGGACCCGGTATTCGTCCCATTCCATTTCTTTGGCTACAATGTATTTTTGGAAAATGTGCTCGCCCAAGGTTTTACGCATCAAATCGCTTTTTTTGAATTCTTTCAAAGCGTCTTTAAGGTTTTCCGGAAGGTTAAGAATGCCATGTTGTTCGCGGTCTTCCCGGGAATACTCGAAAATGTTGTCATAAACCGGTTCGATCGGAGGAAGGTCGCTCGTGATCCCGTCGAGTCCGGCGGCCAGGATGGCCGCGGCGACCAAATACGGGTTGCTTGCGCAATCGACGTTGCGAATCTCGGTTCGGGTCTTTTCGCCGCGAACGGCCGGGATCCGGATCATGGAACTGCGGTTGGCATCCGACCAGCAGATGTAGCAAGGCGCTTCGTATCCGGGAACCAAACGTTTGTATGAATTGATGATCGGATTGGTGATGACGGTGATCTCGCGGGTATGTTTCATGATCCCGCTGATCCATTTCAGACAGACATCGCTCAGTCCATGAGGTTTGCTTGGGTCCGCAAACGTATTTCGTCCTTGCAAATCGGTGAGAGAACAGTTGAAATGCATGCCGTTACCCGGTTTGTCAGCGGCGGGTTTAGGCATGAAACTGGCAAACAGATGATGTCTTCTCGCCACTTGTTTGACGACTTGTTTGAAGGTCTGAACATTGTCACAAGCTTCCAGCGCCGAAGAAAAATGAAAGTTGATTTCGTTTTGACCGGGTCCGACTTCATGGTGCGATATTTCTACATCAAAGCCGAGTTTCTCCAACTCCAGCACGATGTCCCGGCGGACTTCCTGTGAGCCGTCCAGAGGAGCCAGATCAAAATAACTGCCTTGATCGGAGAATTCATAACTGATGTGGCCGTTTTCGTCTTGTTTGAAAAGGTAGAACTCCGGTTCCAAACCGACGTTGAGATCGGCGAATCCCAGCGCATGCATGTCTTTTAGAACTCGCTTTAGGTTGCTGCGCGGATCGCCCACGAAGACTTCGCCGCTAGGGAGTTTCACATCGCAGATGATCCGGGCGACTTTGCCATAATCACTGCTTTCCAGAGGAAGCAAAAGCCAGGTTGAATAATCCGGAGACAAATACATGTCCGCTTCCTTGATCCGGACGAATCCCTCGATGCTTGAGCCGTCAAACATGATTTTTCCGTCCAAAACATCCTCGATCCGGGAAATGGGGACTTCGACGCTTTTGATGGTACCAAGCATGTCCGTGAATTGCAGCCGGACGTACTTGACGTTTTCCTTTTTGGCGTTTTCTTTTATCTCGTCTTTCGTGTATTTTCTCATAGGCCACCTCAAAAAATTTGCATTTATCTTATCACAGATGATGATGAATTACAACATGAAAGTCTTTTCCTAAAAAAAAGTGCCGTTTCGGCACTGGCTTAACAAATGAGCTTATCGGTTTTTCATGATGACGGTTTCCATCGCATCGGCGACGTCCTCGATCATGTCCGAACATTTTTCGAAACGGTGATAAATTTCCTCCCAAACGATCAGTTCGACCGGGCTTTCCTCTTCGAGAAACAGACGGCGGACGGCGTCGATGTAAATCTTGTCTCCGACCTCTTCCAGACGGTTGACTTCGATGATGTAAGGGACGACGCTGTTTTCTTTTTTGAAATTAGGGAATTCGGCGACGGCCAATTTCAGAGCTTTGCAACTTTCGATGATGACATTGTTGAACTCTTGATAGTCGACGCGTAATTTTTGAACATTGTACATGTATAAACGGAACAAAACGTCTTCAATGGAATCGGTGACGTTGTCGATTTTCTGACAAATGGCGATGATGTCTTCGCGTTCGATCGGAGTGACGAATTCTTTGGCGAGTTTTTCCAAAACTTCATGTTGGGCCAGATCCGCGGAATGCTCGATTTTATGCATGGCCTGAACGTCGCTTAGAAGCGTTCGGCGGTCGTAATTGGCCAAGATCTCTTTCAGAAATTCGGCGGCTTCGACGGAAAACTGAACCAATTTGATGAATGATACAAAATAGTAATTCTCTTTTAGTTTTGCCATAAATATCCTTTCTCTGGTTTGTTTTAGAAAATTAGCATGAATAACTTGGCCATGATGAACCCGATGATGCCGCAACCCGGAAACGTCAGGACCCAGGTCAGGACCAATTCTTTTACAATGCCCCAATCCACGAGCGATAACCGTCTCGCGCTGCCCACCCCCATGATGGCGGTGGTTTTCATGTGGGTCGTTGAAACCGGAACCCCCACGACCGAACAAAGAAGCAAACAGCCCGCCGCCGCGAAATCGGCTGCGAATCCTTGATACTGATTAAGTTTTACCATGTCCATGCCGACGGTTTTGATGATTCGGTAACCGCCGAGCGAGGTTCCCAAAGCCATGACCAGCGAACTGAGGATCATGAGCCAAATCGGAATTTGGAAATTGGTGACCCCGGCGTTGCCCTGAGACAAGAAGACCCCCAACATGAACACACCCATGAACTTTTGTCCGTCTTGCGCCCCGTGCATGAAGGCCATCGAGGCCCCGCCTGCGATTTGCGCATTCCGGAAGAACCGGGAAGTTTTATAATGATTGGATTTACGGAAAGCCCACTCAATGAATTTTACCAACAGCCAACCGCTTCCAAAGCCGAGCACCGTGGACAAGATCAAACCGTAAACGACTTTCATCCATTCATCCGGATTGATTCCGGCGATGCCGTTTTGAAGGGCAATGGCCGCTCCCGATATTCCCGCGATCAAAGCGTGACTCTCGCTGGTTGGGATACCGAATATCCAAGCCAAAGTGGCCCAAATGACGATTCCTACCAGTCCCGCGCACAGCGCTTGCAAGGCAAGTTCGGCGTTCCCTCCGAAATCCACCATTTTATAAATCGTCTGTGCGACGGTGGCGTTGACGAGCGTCATCACGAAGACACCCAGGAAATTGAAGAAGGTGGCCATGATGATGGCCTTCTTCGGGGAAATGGCCTTGGTAGATATGCAAGTGGCGATGGCATTGGGGGCATCGGTCCAACCATTGATCATGATGACCGCCAAAGTTAGGACCACGGATATAACCAGAAACGGGTTGGTGAACAATTGCGAGATAAATTCGGTAAAACTTATGGTCATATGTTCTCCCTTTTCATTAATTCCTCATAACGGTAAATATTATACCATTAAAAGCCGAAAAAATAAAGAAAAATTTCCGGGTCGGTAACCTTTTCATGGTCAATTTTATCGATAAGTTCCGAGTGAATCCCAACGATTATTTCTAAATTCCCAAAAGGGGTGGATTTTTTGGGGTTTTGTGATATAATTAAACAAAACAAAAATTAACCCTCTCAAGGAGCATTTTGAAATGGCCTTTTCATTTTTTGCTAACCTTAAAAATTGGGTCAGCAATTCCCTTTTTGACAAAAAACACCGAAAACCGGAATATTACTCCCAAGACACCAATTACCATTTGGCCATGATCAACATCAGCCGGCTGATTCCGGCTTCGATCGTCTTGATCATCGGCACGATTGTAGTATTTGCCTTTGGAGCCCAAAACGTTTCCCGGGCTTTACCGATGGGATATTTTCATGCGGGCTATCTGGCTTTGATCACCATCGGGGTCATTTGGATATTGCTTTCGCATTCCCTTACCAATCGCCGGGTTGCTTCGATTTGGGCTTTGCGGATCACTTACTGGGCTTACTGGTTTTTGGTAATTTCGATCATGACGGTTCTGTATCTTCTCGATGCTTACAGTTCGGGATCCATGGCTTCGCTTTTCTCTTTCTACCTTATTTTGGCGGCGGTCCCGATTTTCAATCTTTGGGAGATCATCCTGTTTTTAAACATTCCCAACCTTTTGACCATTGGCGTCATGGCCTTGGACCTTCTAACCATCAAAGAAGCCATCTATACCATCCTGATTTATGAATTTTTCGCGATTGCCATGTCCATGGCCTTTCACCAAACTTATTATCGGCTTTTGGACGCGGAAAAGAAACTTGAAGCGGCCCGTGATCAGTTGGAAACCATGTCAATCACCGACCCGCTGACCGGAGTTTTGAACCGTTACGGGTTGGATCGGGTTTTTTGTGATTTCAAAAATGGGAAATCGAAGATTGAGACGGTCACGGCCATTGCCATGGACATCGATTTCTTCAAAGATTATAATGATGCTTTCGGGCATTTGGTCGGCGATGAATGCTTGGTTCGGATCGCCAATGCCATTAATTTTGTCTTCGTTGGCGAAAAAGCCAAGATCGCCCGCATCGGCGGCGATGAGTTTGTGGTACTGGTGGCCAATGTGGACGAAAAAAAGATTAAAGACATCATGGACAGTTTGTACAAGAGCGTCGGCGAACTTTCGATCTCGGCTGGGAACCAAAGCGTTTCTCGTTTTCTGACCGTTTCCTGCGGCATCGCGACCGCGAATTTGGACAACTTGTCTTGTTGGACCGATCTGTTCGCGATGGCGGACCAAGTTCTTTACCAAATGAAAAATAACGGACGAAACCAATACGTCATTCATTCTCATAAATCTTAATCAGGGAGGAAAAGAAGCATGCCTAAGTATCTGTATGAATTTCCGATCGGAAAAATCTGGACTGAGGAACAAAACGGAAAAATCATTTCTCTTGGTTGCGAAGAACATCAGCTGACCGAAAAGGAAACCAAAGAAACCCCGCTTCTTAAAGAAACCAAAAAACAATTTGATGAGTACTTCGCGGGAAAACGGAAAGTTTTTGACTTGCCGATTGAACTGCGCGGAACCGAATTTCAAAAAAGCGTTTGGAAAGTCATGCTTGGCATTCCTTACGGAAAAACTATGACTTACGGAGAAATCGGTCAAAAGCTGAATACCAAGGGCTACCAAGCCGTGGGGATGGCGTGTAGGAACAATCACCTCATGATCCTGGTTCCTTGTCACCGGGTCATTGGCCAAAAAGGGAAACTTACCGGATTTTTTGGCGGGTTGGGCATGAAGGCCCGTTTGTTGGATCTGGAGAATAATCAGGATTACTTAAAGGAGAAACGATGAACGAACGAACAAAACTCGACCGCCGAGTTTGGCTAGCCATTATCATTTTAGGATTAGTTGGTCAATTAGCTTGGATGGTCGAGAATTTTTATTTTAATACCTTCTTGTTCAAAGAAATCGGCGGAACGACCAAAGACATCCGTAACATGGTGGCTTTGAGCGGAATCGTAGCCACCGTCACCACCATTTTCATGGGGGCTTGGTCCGATAAACTGAAAAAAAGAAAATTATTCATTTCCCTTGGCTACATCATTTGGGGAGTTGTAACTTTATCGTTTGCTTTCATTTCCAAAGAAACTCTGGAAACCATTTTCCCAAGTTCATCTCCCGCGATCATCATTTCGATTGGGGTGAGCCTGGTCATCATTTTGGACTGCATCATGACCTTTTTCGGATCAACGGCCAATGATGCGGCTTTCAATGCCTGGATAACCGAAACCACCGATGAAACCAATCGGGGCAGCGTGGAAGGGGTTTTGGGGGCCCTCCCGTTATTGGCGATGCTGCTCATTACCGGCCTGGGCGCGATTGCCATTGACCTTTTGGGTTACGGCGTTTTCTTCGGGATCATTGGCCTATTGGTGATCATCTGCGGAGTTGGGGGCATGTTTCTGATCAAAGAAGAAGCCCACCCGGCGAAGGATGAAACCAGCTATATTAAAAAAGTAATTTACGGTTTTCGCCCATCAACGGTGAAAGCCAACAAAAAACTATATTTGACTTTTCTGGGTCAATGCCTTTTCTCCATTTCTTTCCAAGTATTCATGACTTATATCCTCATTTACTTTGAACATAATCTCGGTTATGGAATGATCGAGTATGGATTGATGCTGGCGGTCATGATCATCGCCGCTTCGGTGTTGGGAATCATTCTTGGAAGAATCATCGATCGCAAAGGAAAAACGCTCTTCGGGTTGGTAGGATTTCTAATGTATGTGATCAGCCTGTTCTTGTTGGCGCTGTCCCGAAACTACTTTGTTTTGATGGCCATTGGAACCGTTCTTCTGACCGGAGACATTCTTTTGGTCACCGTTTTTTCCGCCAAGATTCGCGACGAGACCCCAAAAGACAGCGTGGGTTTGTTTCAGGGAGTCAGATTGTTTTTTGTAGTGCTGATCCCGATGGTCATCGGCCCGACTTTGGGCGAATGGTCAATTCGAAGCTCCACGTTCACTTTCTTAAATGAATTTGGAGAAACCGTTTTGGTTCCGAATACGGGGATATTTTGGATGGCGGGTTTGGTTGGCTTGTTGGTCATCATCCCGTTTTGGCTGGTTTTCAAACAAATTGCCAAGAAACCGGATGCCATCAAATGATTTAAAATGCTCTTGGCCTTGAGCTGAGAGCTTTTTTATATAGTGCAAAACCATAAAATTAATGATAGAATAAGGACAAGAAAAAATGTTTGGGAGAAAAATATGGAAGAAAATGTTTTGGTGATCAGCAAGAAAGAATTTTCCCAGGCCGGTTTCTTTAAAACCGGTTTTAATGAGGTTAACGAAGGGGAGATCATTAATTTCATCAAGTACCATGGTCAGTTCATGCCAAGGACCACCGCGGAAACGAATTACGATTATTTGCAAGTCATCCCGTATATGGTCGTTTTCCGGGGCCATGAAGTATTTCTGACCAAAAGAACCAAAAAGCAAAGCGAGGCCCGGTTACATGAAAAACGCTCAATCGGCGTTGGCGGCCACTTAAACACTGGTGACGGTTCACTTGATCAAATCGTGAGAAGCGGGATGAACCGGGAACTGAAAGAAGAACTGGAAGAATTTGAACATTCGGAACCAAAGTTCTTGGGAACGTTGATCGATGATAGCGTCGATGTCAGTTTGGTCCATCTTGGATTGGTTTATCGCCATGACACCAAAGAAGAAGTTCGGGTCCGGGAAACCGGAAAAATGGAAGGCGGGTTTGTAAACCTCAATCAATTGGCCGATGGCCGGCTGTATTCGACTCTGGAATCATGGTCCGCGATTATGATTAAGCATTGGCTTGAAAAAACCGCATAAAAAAAAGAAATGTTCGGCCACTGATGGGCGTGAACATTCCTCGATAGTACAAGACAAGATTCTACAATAGCAGATGAAAAGCAACCCTAATTATTTTTTCTTAGGAGCTGGTGCTGGTGCTGGTTTTGCAACTGGTTTAGCAGCTGGTGCAACTGGTTTTGCAACTGGTTTTACTACTTTTTTATCCATAGAATTCGCCTCCTTCTTTGTCTCTTAAAAAGCGACTCCGAATTTATTATATATCGAATATTTTATTTGTCAATACCCTTATTTTTAAGTATTTTTTGAAGTAGAAATTGTCAGTTTTATTTGTTGATTTTTGATTTTTTTACCCAGTTTTTTTGGAATGATTTTTGATAAATTAAACAAATTTCTAATTTGGACCAACCATTTTTGAGCATTGATTTGGAGGAATGAAATATGAAACAAAAAAGCCCTTTTCCAGTCCTTTCCACTCGGCGTTTGACCTTGAGAAAACTGACCGATGGCGATCTTCCCGAGTTATTCGAAATGCGAGCGGACCCGGAAATGCACCTTTTCACCGATACCGTTCCCGATGTGACCACGAAAGATACCAAGAATTACATTGAAAAGATGAATGATGGCGTCAAAGCGGATTTATGGTTCATTTGGGGAATTGAGCACACGCTGTTGCACCGGCTTATCGGAACCATCAGCATTTGGAACTTTGATGAGAAGAAACAGAAAGCCGAACTGGGATTTGGCTTGACACCAGCTTTTCAGGGACGCGGTTATATGAGCGAAGCCTTGAAAGCCGTGGTGGACTATGGATTTAAGACTCTAAAACTTTCGATCATTGAAGCTTATACTGACGAAGGAAACAAACGGTCGATCAAACTTTTGAACAACGCGGGGTTTAACTACCAAAACACTATTGACGAAGCCGGTTTGAAGAAAGAAAAAGTTTTTAAAATGCAAGTTTTTTCATTAAAAAACCCGGAAACATATTGACAAACGTCTATGTATCGTGATACAATACATTCACATTCATCTATGTGAGGTGTTTATGGATTCACAATACTATTCCGATACTTTCCGTGCTCTGGGGGACGAAACCCGAGTCCGGATTATGCTAATGCTATCCCAAGGGGACATGTGCGCATGCAAACTTCTGGAAACCTTTAAAATAACGCAGCCGACGATTTCGCATCATCTTAAAGTTTTGGTCAAAGCCGGTTTGGTGGTCTGCGAGAAAGATGGCAAATGGTGCCATTATTCTCTTAACCAGAAAAGCCTTGAAGAGATGCGCGTCTTTTTTGATTTCTTGGAAATCGGAAATCTCAAATGTGCTTGCCAGGAGGATGAAGCATGACCGTCCTGAAAGCCATCTGGAGTTTTATTTCCGACCAGATTTTAGGAATGAAGTGGCTCCAAGACCTCATCGCTTGGATTTTGAAATCCCTGTTCGGTTCGGATTTTGCGATCAGCCGCATTGGCGAATCCGTTCACTTCTTCATTTATGACGTCATAAAAATCAGCTTTTTGCTGATGGTCTTGATCTTTATCATTTCTTATGTTCAATCTTACTTCCCTCCCGAAAGAACCAAAAGAATTTTGGGCAAATACCACGGGATCGGAGCCAACATATTGGGAGCTTTGCTTGGAACCTTAACGCCGTTTTGTTCTTGTTCCTCAATCCCCCTTTTCATCGGTTTTACCCGAGCGGGAATTCCTTCGGGCGTGACCTTTTCCTTTTTGATCTCCAGTCCGTTGGTGGATTTGGGAGCTTTGATCTTGCTAATCAGCATTTTCGGATTTCCGATTGCCATTGCCTATGTTGTAAGCGGATTGATCTTGGCCGTCATCGGCGGAACTCTCATTGAGAAGTCGGGAGCGGGAAATTACGTTGAAGACTTTGTAAAAAGCGGAGCCATTTCGGAAGCGGAACAAGAAACGATGACGAAGCGGGATCGCTTGATTTACGCCAAAGAACAAATGCTTACCACTTACAAAAAAGTCGTTTTATACATTTTGATTGGCGTGGCCATCGGCGCGCTCATTCATAACTGGATTCCGGAGGCTTGGATTGAAGCCGTTCTGGGGACCAGCAATCCTTTCTCGGTATTGATCGCCACCGCCATCGGCACTCCGATCTACGCGGACATATTCGGGACCATTCCGGTCGCGGAATCCCTGTTTACAAAGGGAGTCGGCGTCGGTACGATTCTAGCGCTGATGATGAGCGTTACGGCTTTGTCACTGCCATCGCTGGTCATGCTTAAGAAGGTCGTAAAACCACGATTGCTCGCGACTTTCTTTGGGATCGTGGTTGTTGGAATCATTTTGATCGGTTACTTGTTCAATGCCATAAACTTTCTATTTGTCTAAAAACATTAACCAAATAATAAAAGGAGAAACTCATGCAAATCAAAGCTTTAGGCGGCTGTTGCCGCCGTTCGACTCAAAATTACGAAAACGCGGTGATCGCGGCCCAACAATGCGGCATCAAGGAACCGGTTGAACATGTGAAAGACATGCTAGACATCGTGGCTTTGGGCGTGCTTGCCAATCCGGGATTAGTTATCGACGGAAAGGTCGTTTCCAGCGGCCGGCTGCTAACGGTTGATCAGATCGTCGAATTGATTAAAAAACATCAGAAATAACTTTGGGGTTGATTTACTTGAAAAACGGTGAAAAAACACCGTTTTTATTTTTGCGATTTTTGGATGGAATCAGCACTTAAAAGCAAATTATGTTATTGTAATAAAACGCTTTCTATGTTAGAATTGTGCTACAAGGAGAATAACCAAAACATGTTTAAAAGCGAGTATTTAAACAAAATCTATCAAGACTTACTTTTGAAAAGTGCCCATGAACCGGAATTCTTGCAAACGGTCAAAGAATTTCTGGTGTCCATGGACTTGATAGTGGAAAGTGATCCCGAGATTGAAAGACTTGGGATAATTGAGAGAATCTTGGAGCCGGAAAGGCTGATCATCTTCCGGGTTTCTTGGGTCGATGACCAAGGGAAAATCCGGGTCAATCGCGGGTTCAGGATTCAGCACAACAGCGCCATTGGGCCTTACAAAGGCGGAATCCGTTTAGACAAATCAGTCAACTGTTCGATCATGAAGTTCTTGGCCTTTGAACAGACCTTCAAGAATTCGCTGACCGGTTTACCGATGGGCGGCGGAAAAGGCGGATCGGATTTTGATCCGGTCGGGAAAAGCGAAGGCGAGATCATGCGCTTTTGTCAAAGTTTCATGAGCGAACTTTATCGGCACATTGGCGAAAACACCGATGTTCCGGCGGGGGATCTTGGCGTCGGAGCCCGGGAAGTCGGGTTCATGTTCGGATATTACAAAAAACTTAAAAATGAGTTCACCGGCGTTTTTACCGGAAAAGGACTCAGTTTCGGGGGCAGTTTGGTCCGTCCTCAAGCCACCGGTTTTGGGGTTTGCTATTTCGCTTTGGAAATGCTTAAGAATCTCCGGGGGGATGATTTCACCGGAAAACGGGTTATCGTCACCGGAAGCGGAAACGTTGGCAGTTTCGCGGCAGTCAAGGCAAAAGCTTTGGGCGCCAAAGTCATTGCCATGAATGATGTATCGGGAATGATTTACGATCCTGAAGGCTTGGATGTTGATTTCATCGCCGACCTGAAGGCCAATCACCATAACCTAGTAAAATATACCCAAACTCATCCGGAAGTAAAGTTCTCCGAAGATCTTTTGGAAATTTGGAACATTCCTTGCGACATTGTCCTTCCGTGCGCAACTCAAAACGAAATCCGGATCGAAGAAGCCAAAAAAATCGTCAACAACAAAGTCATCATGGTTTGTGAAGGCGCGAACATGCCAACGACCATTGAAGCCACCAATTACCTGATTGAACACGGGGTGCTGTTTGCCCCCGGAAAAGCGGCCAACGCCGGCGGAGTTGCCACCAGCGGATTGGAAATGAGCCAAAATTCCATGCGTTTTTCCTGGACCTTCGAGGAAGTTGATTCCAAATTGAAAGACATCATGAAAAACATCTTCCAAAACGTTTATCAAACTTCCATCCGAATCGGAAAACCGGGGAATTTGGTTATAGGCGCAAATATTGCGGGATTTTTAAAAGTTTATGAAGCTATGAAAGCTCAAGGAGTAGTATAAAAATATGGCAAAAAAGATCAGTAATGCCAATGACAAAAGTTACGCAAGACTGATTCAAGAACCCAAGTTCGCAGAGATGCTTGGAGAATTCCTGATCGAAGGCGAACAAGTGGTTGATTCTTTGAAATCAGCCAAAGAAGGTGTCGTTTTTACCACAAAGAGAATTATCATTTGCAATGCCTCCGGATTTTTGGGGAAGAAAAAAGAGTTCAATTCGGTTCCTTTTAACCGAATCAACACTTTTGTTCTTTCTACAGCCAAAGATTTGGAATCGCACGCCAAACTGGATTTGGGTTTCTTTGGGACGCCCAATCTCCATTTTGAATTCGCAGGGAAATCGGAAGTCAAATTGATCATGAAATACATCAGCGAAGCGGTACTAAAGTAGAAAGGGATAAAAAAATCAATGCTATCAGATATTGAAGTAATCAACCAAGCAAAATTGGTGGAAATGCGAAAAATCGCTCGCCACTATGGATTAAAAGACGAAGAACTTTACTTGATTGGCAAACATCTGGCGAAAGTCGAACTCAGTGCTTTCAAAAGATTGGAGAACAAGAAAGACGGAAAACTCATTTTGGTTTCCGCCATTACCCCGACTCCGGCCGGGGAGGGAAAGAGCACGACCCTCATCGGCATGGTCGATACTTTAAACAAAATGGGCAAGAAATGCATCGGAACCATTCGCGAACCGTCGCTGGGACCGGTTTTCGGAGTCAAAGGCGGAGCAGCCGGTGGCGGCTATTCGCAGCTTAATCCGATGGTCGACATGAATCTTCACTTCACCGGCGATTTGCACGCCGTGACCACGGCCAACAACCTGGTCAGCGCCATCATCGACAATCATATTTTTCAGGGCAATGAACTCGGGATCAATCCGACCAAAGTGGTGTGGAAACGCTGCATCGATCTGAATGACCGGGCCCTTAGAAAAGTGACCGTCGCTTTGGAATCGAAGAAGGAGACCCCGCGGGAAGACGGTTTCAACATTACCGTCGCCAGCGAGATCATGGCCAGTTTGTGTCTTTCGGACAGCTACCATGCGCTAAGAGAACGTTTGGACCGCATGATCGTGGCCTATGATTTCAGCGATAAGCCGATCACCATCAAAGATCTGAAGATCACCGGATCTTTACTCGTTTTGCTTAAGAACGCTTTAAAACCGAACTTGATTCAAACTTTGGAAAATAACCTCTTTATTTGCCATGGCGGACCGTTTGCGAACATTGCTCATGGATGCAATTCGATATTAGCCACCAAACTGGCTCTTAAACTGGCGGATTACGTCGTTACCGAAGCCGGATTCGGCGTGGATCTGGGAGCCGAAAAGTTCTTGGACATCAAATGCCAGGAAGCTAAACTTAATCCGAGTCTGGTCATCATCGTGGCCACCATTCGGGCGCTTAAGTTCCATGGCGGACAGGATGCGGCCGAATTGAAAACTCCGAACGTTTCGACCTTGCAAAGAGGAATCTGCAATTTGGAAAGACACTTGGAGACTGTCAAAAAATTCAATCTTCCGGCCGTCGTCGCTTTGAACCGTTTCGAAAGCGATTCGAAGGAAGAAATCGAGTTCATCATGAATTGGGGAAAAGAGCACCAAGTCGATGTCGCTTTAAGCGAAGTATTTGCGAAGGGCTCGGCCGGGGGAATGGATCTGGCGGAAAAAGTTCTGAAAAACATTCAGCCGCGCCGGAAATACCACCCTTTGTATGACATTCATGAATCGCTTTTCACCAAGATCGAAAAGATCTGCGTGGAAGTTTACCATGCCACCAACATTGAATATGCTCCGGAAGTTTTCGAGCAGATCAAGAAATACAATCAGGGAAATTACCAGGAGTATTATGTTTGCATGGCCAAATGCCAGACCTCGGTTACGGACAATCCGAAGATCGCGGGAGTTCCAAAGAATCATACCATTCACATTAAAGAAGTTCGTTTGGCGGCTGGTTCCAAATTTTTGGTTTGTTTGACCGGAAGCATCATGACCATGCCGGGACTGAACAAAGACCCGCAAGCCATCAAGATCGACATGGATGACGACGGAAACGTCACGGGTTTGATGTAAAACCATAAATAAACATGTTCATAAGATAGAACTGACCTAATTGTAAAAAGGCTTGATTTCCAAACTAGAAAATCAGGCCTTTTTAATGCCCATTTACGAGGATGAACCGAGCTGATTTTTATGTTTGTTGAATCGAACCGGTGGTTATGTTATAATCAAGCCAAGGATAGCGGATTTGGCGGTGACGAACATGAAAAAAGCGCAAATTCTATTAGTTTTAACATTATTGGCTTTTTTTCTTTTCGCCTGCTTCCTTACCAAAAAATATGATGTTGAATTTGACCCAAGCGGCGGGGTTTGGACCGGAGGGGGATCGCTCGTTCAAAAAGTGTCTTCCGGAGAAGCCGCCAATTCCCCTTTGGTGGAACGCGAAGGATATAATTTCGTCGGCTGGTCCGCGGATTTTTCGGAAGTCACAACCGACTTGACCGTTATCGCATCTTGGGAAATCCAAACTTTTACGGTTCAGTTTGAAACGGACGGCGGAATTTATTACGGCGAAGGCGGACCGCTTGTGCAAACAATCAACTACCAGGAAAGCGCGGTTGCGCCGATCCTCACCAAAACGGATTTTGTGTTTGCGGGTTGGTCCGTCGATTATTCGGCGGTTTCCGAAGATTTGGTGGTTTTTCCGCTGTGGCGTCATTTTAACGGTGATGAAATCTGTCAAATGATGGAAGCCGGAGTCGTCGAGATCTTCGCTTACGGAAAGTTTGAAGAAGAGATCCGGGTCGGATCCGGTTTCTTCCGAAACGGGGAAGGCGAAATAATCACCAATTTTCACATTATCGCCGGAGCATATTACTTAAAAGTTAAAGTATCCACCGGAAAGATTTTGGAAGTAACGGGGATCCTTGGTTACAGCATCGCTTTGGATCTTGCCATCCTGAAAGTGGATTACGAGCCGATTAAGTACCTAACTCCAACTGAGAGAACTCTGGAAGCGGGGGGAAACATTTTCGCCGTGGGAAGTTCGCATGGCACTTACACCACCTTTACTTCCGGTTTCATGACCGATACCTCCCAATACATCCGGGGAGTCGAATGCATCCAAACCAATGCTTTGGTTTACTATGGCAATGACGGCGGGCCGCTTTTTAACGAATACGCCGAGGTGATCGGCATCAATTCGGCTTCTTTGAATTCCGAAAACAGAGTTTATTACGCCATCAAAATGAGTCAGTTGGAAAAGGTCGACTGTTCCGTCGAGAAAACCGTCATTGAAGTTTACGTGGAAAACCAATATTATACCATTTTGCCTTTTGAATACAATGCTCCGGAATGGGAACCTAATGATATAAAGACGCAAGCCAACTTCGTCGCCAACGGCACGACCATTTCCGGGGAGATGCCGGATGCCTGGGATAATGATTATTTCCGATTGTACATAAATAGGTCCGGTCTATTGGTCATTTTATTGATCCCAACGTATTTTGTCGACGTCAACTTTTTTACGGTGGTGATCCGAAACAGTTTAAACGGAGCTTTGGCCATCGGAGAAGTTGCTTATTTGGATGATTATTCGGAAGTCGTCAAAGCGGAATACCGCTTCAGCGAAGAACAACTCATCTTCATTTCGGTCGGACTCAAAACATCTTATCCTTGGGCCGAGAGCGCACCCTATCATGTTTTCTTCTACGTTAAATACGATTGAGAAATCGGAGATAAAAAAGTCCGTTCAATGCGAACGGACTTTTGTTAATTATTTTAGGTAAGTCAAGAATTCTAGTGATAAGTACGGCTGTCAAAAATTCTAGTGATAATCACTAGAGTTCTTGACAGCCCTTTTTTAGTATTCAATTAAAAAGTCCTTATGTTATACTATCATTGCCAG
>Ga0247841_10005775_pt1 | contig 19677 bp, 11 predicted proteins | sample LaCruzMarch2015__2_FD_192410 | JGI IMG/M metagenome (GOLD analysis project Ga0247841, IMG submission 192410) | Freshwater microbial communities from meromictic Lake La Cruz, Castile-La Mancha, Spain - LaCruzMarch2015_18m | ecosystem: Environmental > Aquatic > Freshwater > Lake | place: Spain... | reverse complement strand
CCGTCCTCAATGTTGATGGCGAAGGTATAAGTGCTAAACTGACCATTTCTTTTAAGAATGGCGTACTTGCCAAGATTATCGGTTCGTTTGTTAACACCAATTAAGGACTCTTGAGACTATGAATTTTATTTGTCCGTCATTCCTGCGCAGGCAGGAATCCAGTTCTTTTGAAACAATTAAGGACTCCTGAAAAATAATGAACTTCTATAACCAAATCCTACCGAGATTAAATACTTCCGATTTCTTAAATAAATACACAGCTCTGCTGAAACAGGGCGTTTCCAAAGTCCAATACAGCCATCTCAATCTTTCTGCCAGAGCTTTGCTGATTACCCACGCCTGGTCAACTCTGCAAAAGAACATCCTTGTGATAACCGCAGATGACCCTCTGGCTGAGGATTATTGGGATGATTTGAGCATTCTGGCGGGCAGGGAAAACGCTCATTACCTGCCGGATTTTGAAGTTCTGCCCTATGAAGAGCGGTCACCCCATTATTCAATCAGCGCCACCAGGCTTGAAACTTTAGCCAGAACGGTCACCGGTCAGCCACAAATCTACACGCTTTCCGTCAGAGCATTGCTCCGCTGGTTACAACCCAAAGAATTGTTGCGCAAGAATATCATAATCCTCAGGAAAGGACAGGAATTTGACCCTGCAGTGCTGATTTCCAATCTTGTAGGCATGGGTTATGAAGTGGACTATCAAATTGGCAAAGTCTATCAGATAGCTCGCCGGGGTGGCATTATTGATATTTTTTCACCTCCACAGCTTAAACCTGTACGATTGGAATTTTTCGGCGATGAGATAATTTCCCTCCGACCTTTTTCTCTTGCCACCCAACGTTCTGAAGCCCACGAAATTGAGGAAATGACCATCATCCCAGCCCGCGAAATATCTCTTCACGATATTGATGTCAATTCCCCCATCTTTGATAAAATCCACGAACACGGTCTGTTTGAAGGCATCGAGAATTACACTTCTCTGCTTTTAACGCAAGTGCAGACATTTCTGGATTACTTTGACATCAATAATACCGTCATTTTCTGGAATGATTTTCCCTATATTAAAGATGAGGAATTTGCTTTATCCGAGCAGGTTACAGACAGTTACCAAAGAGCCAGACAGGAAAAGAAGAGAGCAATATTGCCCGTTCCCGACCAGCTTTTTGCCCCTGAAGAAAAGCTGTTAACTGCGATGAACCACTACCAGAGCGTGTTTGTATCGCAAACTGAATTCCTTTTATCAGAATTTTCCCAGACCTTTGTAGCTCCGATTAACGGAATGGAAGGCTTGAATGGTGATTTGAATCTGTTGGGCTCTGAAATTAAGCGGCGTTATGCCGATAAACAGGCTGTCTATATCCAGTTTGACAATCAGAGTCAGTCCAACCGCATGGAAATCCTGCTGGATGAATTTGAAATTGCTGCAATTCACTATATCGGCTGTCTGCATCAAGGTCTGGAAATTCCTGATTGCGGATTGGCGATTTATACTGACCACGAAATCTTTAACCGGTACAAGCGTAAGAAATTTGCCCCCCGTTTTGCTCCTGGCGAAGCTTTGGTTGATTATGAAAGCCTGAAACCCGGCGATTATATTGTTCATATCGACCACGGCATCGGCATTTTTGAAGGGCTCAAAATAGTCAAAGTGGACGGTCAGGACATCGAATGTCTCTGTCTCAAATATGCAGGTGGTGACAAAATCTATGTGCCGACTTTCCAGTTGCAACTTGTCTCCAGATACATTGCAGAGGATGGAATTGCCCCCACTATTCACAAACTTGGCAGCAGTAAATGGGATAATACCAAGCGCCGTGCCAAGAACCAGATAGAACTGGTTGCTGCCGATATTCTGAAGCTTTATGCGGAAAGAAGCAAGCGCAAAGGCATTTCCCATGACCCAGACACTCCTTGGCAGAAAGAGCTGGAAGAATCATTCATCTATGAAGACACGCCTGACCAGATAAAGTCCACTGCCGATATCAAGCAGGATATGGAAAATCCCAGTCCGATGGAAAGATTGCTTTGCGGAGACGTGGGCTTCGGCAAAACCGAAGTTGCCATCAGAGCTGCGTTCAAGGCTGTCAACAGCGGTTTTCAGGTTGCGGTTCTGGTTCCAACCACTCTTTTAGCAGAACAGCACTATCGTGTTTTCCGTGAAAGAGTAGCCGGCTACCCGATTAAAATTGCTATGTTTAGCAGATTCCGTTCAGCAGCTCAGATAAAAAAAGACCTTGTCGCAGTTGCTTTGGGAGAGATTGATATTGTCATTGGAACGCACAGATTGCTGTCTGCCGATGTTAGATTCCGTCATTTGGGCTTGCTTGTGATTGATGAAGAGCACCGTTTTGGAGTCAGGCACAAGGAAAAACTGCGCAAACTCCAATCCAATGTGGATACGCTATATATGTCTGCCACGCCGATTCCCAGGACGCTCAATATGGCTCTGAGCAAGCTCAAGGAGATTTCCCTCATCCAAACTTCGCCCAAAGAAAGGCTGCCCATCCGCACGATTGTCACTCCTCGGGATATGCAGGTCATCAAAGATGCCATCCAGCGAGAAGTTGACCGGGGCGGACAGGTCTTTTTCATTCATAACAGAGTGCAGACGATTGAATCGGTCGCTCAGGAACTGCGCACAGCTCTGCCCAATATCAAATTTGTGGTGGGACACGCTCAGATGAGTGAACACCTGCTGGAAGACATTATGGATGCTTTTGTCGAGCATCAGTATGATGTTTTGATTGCCACCACCATTATTGAAAACGGGATAGATATTGCCAATTCCAATACCATTTTGATTGACAGAGCAGACACTTTTGGTCTGGCTCAGCTTTACCAGATGCGGGGAAGGGTGGGCAGAAGCAACCGCAGAGCGTATGCGTATCTGCTTGTTCCCAAAGGAGTAACGCATGAGGCAAGAACCCGTCTTGATGCCCTCACCCAATATGATTATCTGGGAGCGGGTTTTCAGGTTGCCATGCGTGATTTGGAAATCAGAGGCGCAGGCACAGTGCTGGGCACCAAGCAAAGCGGAGTTATCCAGTCCATCGGTTACAATTATTACAATCGCCTTTTGGAAAAAGCTATCGAAAGCATCCAGACTGAGCATCCAGAAGCTTTTTATGAAGATGAACATCCCGAAACCAGACAAAAGCTCAAGACCGATATTGACCTGTATTTTCCGCCGGACTACATCACTGATGATGAGGAAAGGCTGCGGATTTATAAACGCCTCAACGCCTGTACTGATACGGAATTGATTGATGATTTTATCGGTGAACTGACCGACCGGTTTGGACATCTGCCCGACAAAGCAAAATGGCTGTTGACTTATTTCAAACTCAAAATCCTGACCCAGAAAGCCGGCTTGCAGAATTGTCAGGTGCGCAATGGCGAGCTTATTATGGAATTCAAATCCAATACTCCGCCATCCCGGGAAAAGATTATGAACCTTTTGACTCTGGTCAAAGACCCTGTCCGCTTTGAAACGACAACCAATATCAAAATAATCTTTGAGCTGACCAAACATGCTCAGCTTTCTTATCAGGCGCAAACCGACAAAGCGATTAAAATCCTCCAGGGTTATGTCCAACTCTGATTGCCCGACAAGTAACATCATTCAATACTGCTTTTTAGCTTAATCTACGCATTTTACCTTCTACTCATTTTATTGAGAACGCTTCATAAATCCCTATGTAAATATTCACATAATCTTGTCTTCTTATATTCTTTTTTCTCGCTCTGACCTCTTTTCCTACTTGCCAACCACGCGGCATCCACCCGGCATCCTCGTGGGGTTAGCCCGGGAGGATGCCGGGTGGATGTTAGGTGGATGACGTGTTGCAAGCATCGGACAGACGGCCCCGGTTGAATAAACGAAAAATGAAGTTTACATATATAGGCATATTTTGAACATATCATCACCAGAATCCGTAAGACGACAATCCCGCAGGGATTTATCATTCAATAGCCCATGAATTTATTCATGGGTAAATAGATAATATCATTTGAACCCCAAGGGGTTTCTCATTGTGGAGTTGGCATTTACTAAAGATATTCCACCTGTTTCAATTGCTTAATAGGAAACCCCGCCGGGGTTTGAATTTACGCACATAAACATACCCATGAATAAATTCATGGGCTATAGAATCCAAAACCACTTGATTGACACAGCTTTGACGATTTTTATTGACATATATGTTACTATCGGTAATTAAGAAAATATCTAAACGGTGCTTTTGCAGTAGAGCTGCAGCCGATGTTGCGGAAACCTGGAACGCCTGTTTTAGCCGGATCTGCATTTTGCTTTACAGTGTTAATATGTCTGTACTGGAGATATTATGCTACTAAGTTCATTTTTGAATAAGACGTTTGCAGCACTGTCCTTTTCCACAGAAGTCTGGATGAGTATCTTGATCGGGGCAATAGTAACTTTGGGTATCGGCTACATCATCTACCGAATCCAAAAGAAAGAAAGCGCTCTGCATAAACAAGACCACGATGCCAAACTTGACCGTCTGGAACAACTTCACAAGCAGGACTCTGAGAAAATCCAAGTGCTATATGAGCTGATAATCCAGTCACAAAAGGGTAGCATTGGTGAAAAGGAATCTGATGCACTGGAAAAGAAAATTGAAATTGCCGCAGATAAAATTTCAATTAAAGATTCTGACCAGGCTCAAGCGCTGAAAGCTATTGCTGAAAAAGATAAAGGCGAAGCTGATGACTTATTGAAGAAAATCACCAGCCATGAACATGACCTGGAAAAGCTCTACGATTTGCATGCCTTAAATGAATACCGTCATGGTAATTATCCGGATTCCGCCACCTGGCTGAGTAAGTTGGTTGATTTGAAGCCGGATAATATCGATTACAAGCAGAGGTTATTTATTTCCCAGACCGCATCCGGACAATATGATGAGGCAGAGAAACTTGCACGCTCCGTGCTGGAAAAGTTGCAATCCAATCCAGATTCCGCTCCCAAGGATATTGTTAGCTGGCTCTACAGCATGGGTTGCACATTGTATCACAAGGACAAGGTACCGGAAGCAGAAGCTATTTATAATCAGGCTCTACAATTGGGCATTAATAAACTGGGTGCTGAGCACCCAGATATCTTCAATCTCTACAACGACCTGGGTCTTATTTACATGGATAGAGGAGACTTTGCCAAAGCCGAAGAGTATTATACTATAGCACTCAGAATCAAGGATAATGTCGATGAGCAAGATATGATTAACACTGCCTACATCACTTGCAATCTCGCAGGCTGTTATAATTTCCAGGGAAAAACTGAACAAGCAGAAGCATTGTATAAGGAAGGAATGAAATCAATCCTGAAATTACTGGATGAATATCACCCTGTCTTAACTTATTTTTATAATAACCTGGGCGGACTCTATTATAAACAAGGGAAATTCAAAGAAGCTGAAGAATTGTTTTTAAAAGCCAAGGTTGTCTTTGAGAAAAAACTAATGACCTCCCATCCGGATTATGCTTCTACCCAAAATACACTTGGTCGCTTTTACCTTGCCCAGGGCAAGCTGGATGAAGCTGAAGGTTGTTTCCGTACCTTATTAGAGTTAGGAAGGAAGCTTTATGGCGACCAGAGTCTTGGTGTTGCCAATATTCAATTTAGATTGAGCGACATATATATGCAGCGCAATCAATATGATGAGGCAGAGAAATTATTGAAAAGCTCAATGGAAATAATTGAAAATAATCCGGAATCAAGTAAGAATGTCCTTACTCAGGTTTACAAGAAACTGGAAGAAGTAAAGCTAAAACTAAACAAACCTACCGAAGCAGACACTTACAAAGTCAAGGCTGAAGAACTGCTATCAAGTTTAGAACAAGAAAGTAAGCCACCTCATGCTTAGCTGTAAAAATGAATATATAGAGCAAAAGTAATAAATATTCATTCTGGAGGTAACAGATGAACAAAGCTAAAGTCATTGTGTTATTAATTATTGCGCTGTTTGTATGTATCCTGATGGCTGACGAAATTATTCAGCCAACCGGAAAGAAAACTTCCCAACCCACTTCTTACCATTCTTTCAGCCCTGTTTTAACCAGAGAAACTCCTGATTATGTGTTTTCGGTTAACCCCACTCCTTTGAATCCCTCGTACTATGACTATGTGATTGGTGGATTTTACAATCTTCCCATGCAAATTCAACCCACAGAATTCGGGAATGATATTTATCTCACCTATCATGCCAAAACTACTCTTTCGGGACAACGCAGGGTGTATTATAGCCGCATCAATGGAAGCAGCCATGCAGTGGAATTTAATGAACTGATTACTCCCACAGTAAATTACGAGGGTTATAGTTGCATGGCTTTTGACCCGGTAAGCGGCAAAATCATCCTTGCCTGGCATGAACATGGTGTCACGGAAACTATCTATGATGTTAAAATAACCTGGGATGCATTTTTAAACAATACTCCCGGCAATCTTTTCCCTCCCCAGATGATTATTGACAACCCGACTACTCTTACTTCCGGCATCACAACCACCATAGATAACCAGTTTATGTGGCCCATAGTTGCCATCGGTCCATCACCTGTGGAGGGAAACAGGAGGGTTTATCTTTCCAACCGGAATATGACCAATCACAATACCTATTTTTCCCAGAATTCATACATCGGATATGCAGACTTCACCACCCAAATGGTGCAAGATAGCACTCCCCTGTCCTGGACGTTTACCTCAGTTCCATTATTAGATGCCTGGAGTCTCGATACGCAGCTTTACCGCTTTCCCTATTTGGATTTTGTCGCCGGAAATGACGGTAGAGTCTATCTGATTGGCTATCATGATCAGAGTACTCCAAACGGCACTTTTATTATGGAAAATGGCATGGACTGTTTTATCAACGATAATTATGGAGCCGGTGCCTGGAGATACGTTTCAGCAAACGCCTTTATGCCAACCTGGAATCCTCCCCTCAATGATGGTAGCGGAGGTTTTCTTTTTAATGATAATCAGGGAAATGCTTTTCCCGATTCTTCTCTATTCTGGTGGTTTGGCAATAATGAACATTTTAATGCGGTTTACGACCAGACCAATCACAAAATTCACTTTCCATCCCTATTGACTTTGTGTCGCAGTGATGGTAATTATTATGGTGATTTACAGTATGTACGTCATATCGAGTTTGATACAGAAACCGAGACTTTCTCTACCCAACAGGTCTATCCCAAGGGAGCAGATTTGAGTGAACCTTTTACTCCCTGGGACCAGAATGATGACCATGTGGTTGACCAATATGATGCAAACGGCATACCCATGATGAAAACAATATGGCCATTTTCACTCTGGGAAGATCAGGTCAATATGATGCCCGCTTATACTAATATGAAGATTACCGAGCCCAATGAACATGGTCAGATGGCAATGGTCTGGCAAGATAGCTGGAAAGCACGCATGTACCGTCTTTATCCTGATGAATATTCCGACCTGGCACCCTACAATGATGCGCCGGAAATCTACATCTCCCTTTCCAATGATTATGGTGATACCTGGCTCGACCCCATTGCTCTGAGTTCTGTGTCCAATCCTGAATTGGCAGGCATTATACCTATGTATGTGTACCCGGCAAATAAACTTATCTATACTGAAGGAGAAAATGAAGGGGCAAGACTATATATTCTCTTCTTTGATGATAATAGCTGGGGCAGTTATCCTATGAACCCGGGCATATATCCAAATGATGGCGGAACTGTGATGTATATGGCGATTGACTTGACCACTGTCGGCAATGACGATGTGGTGCAACCCCCTTCTATAGCTACTTTGCAGCAAAACTTCCCCAATCCCTTTAATCCCAAAACCACGATTACCTTCAATCTCACCAAAGCTGCTCCGGTGGATTTGGCTATTTACAACATCAAAGGTCAGATAGTCAAAACCCTGCTAAAAGAGAAGGCAAAACAAGGCGACCACAGTATAAACTGGAACGGCACAGACAATAATGGCAATCCTGTTTCCAGCGGTGTCTATTTCTATAAGCTTAAGAATGATAAAACCTCACAGTCCCGTAAAATGGTTCTGATGAGGTGATTTATTACTATTCATTCCGTAAATATATATCATAATTGAAGAAACGAGGGATTCTGAGAACATCAGAATCCCTCTTTTATTAGGACAGTTTAGTGTCCCGGCATTATTTTATCAACACAATTTTCTTTGTGCTGGAAAATTCTCCTATAGTCATGCGATACAAGTAAACACCTTCAGGTAATTTTGATGCGTTCCAGGTCATCTGATAATGCCCTGCTTTACTATGTTTAAATGATTTCATCTCAATCTGCTGACCTTTGGCGTTAAATACTTCAATCTTAACGTTTGATGGCTCTTTTACCAAATAATGGATTACACTTGATTGTTTGAAAGGATTGGGGTAAGCGTCCAAAAGCTCAGTTGTGGTAATAATCTGCGGAGAATCTCCTCCCTCGGGTTCACCCATGATAATCATCGCAGGACCAAAAAACAGTGAACTGCCGTATGTATTCAAAATTTCCAGCCAATAGTAATAAGTGCTTGAGCTTTCTACTTCATCATCTACAAATGAATAACTGGAACCTACTGAGCTGTTTACGGCAGGAATTGCCTGGGGTGTGATGCAGACAGACTGGCTCTGGTTATCGGTATCATTTCTATAAATCCGGTATCCAGCCAGTTCAGATTCAGACTGGGTTTCCCAATTTATAGTTGCCAGATTTTCATCATTTTCTGTTGCTGTAAAGGAAGACAGTTCAACCGGCAAAGTTACTTCAACCGTACCAATCGTCCATTCACTAAGGTCGGTTACACCAACTGCCTTGATGTGATTTGCATCAACTATAACTGAGGGAGTGTAAATCTCCCAACCGGCATGGTCTCGTCTCAAGACCCGCCAGTCTGCTGTGTTGCTAAAGCTCAGCCCTGTCAAATCAAATGTGATATCACAACTAAAAGTGCCCAGAGTAGAGGAGATATCCCAGTATTGAGCTATCGTCTGCGTAATACCGGAAGGGAAGGCTTTTGCCAGAGGTGGAGCCATGATTTTCTTTACACTAAGGACATTCATATTCCCTGCAGCACCACCGCCAACCACATTTGGAGCAAAATCAAGGTTGATATTCTGAGCAGGTAAAGAAACCACCTGAATCAGCGGTTGTCCCAAAGGTACATTAACGGCAGCATTGTTTTGCTGATTTGGCGCAGGCATAACATCCAGGTTAAAATCGTACCAGCCAACTGCTCCTTGCAGGACATAACTCATGGTGGACATCACAAATTTAATCTGATTATTTGCCTGGGCAAAGGCTGCTATCCACTGAGCGTCTGACTGCGCCATGTCAATATCACCCCAGCCTTCTGCAGTGATGGGATCACCGCTGCCTACATCACCAGTCCAATTTATAAATGCAGGACTGGTTGCCCGCATCTGCGCCTGGTCGGGATATGGGGTGGTTACATCAAAAGTAAGATTGTTTACATAGAGCTTGGGAACTCCCATATTGTAAATAATGCAGGTACCATAAGAATAAGTCCTGCGGTCTCCTGCTTCTCCGGGAGTATTCCACGGATTGACTGCACTTTCTGTGTTGTATTTATCATAGCCGGAAAGAGTATATTGCTGCCAGGTCATTGATACATTAATATTATTAACAACAAATACCAGATTTTCGAAAGTGCAGGATGAAACAGTGGTAACATCCGGTCCGAAATATTTATAAGCATAATTGTGATATAGATATCCCAAAGCAGGAGCAAATGTAAAACAATTATTGTCATGAGTCGGAAACCCGATATTATCAGCATCAAATCCCCAGGGTCCGGTTGGATCCCAGGACTTCATATCATCAAAGTGAAATTTTAGGAGAGCTTGTGCATTACCGGCTATGGGTAATGCTATCAGCACAATCAACAAAAATAGTAATCTCAGACGTAATAAATAAAAGGATATAGGCTTACTCATCTTTTACCTCCTTCAAGGCATAATATTACTAAAAAAAATTGGGCAATTAGCAGTTACTATTTTTGATTCAAATTCTATCCATCAACACTATTTCAAATTTGACAAACACTGATTAAGATGTCAAGAACTTTTTTTCCCGAGTTAAACATTATTCCCACGAAATTACTTGTAAATATGCAACTGGCTGTGTAGGAAAATCATTTCCGAAGACATTTACCAAAAGGTTAACATTTAAAATCGGAGAATGCCAATTTTACATTTATCTTGACAAGCTGGGGCAGGTTAAATAATGCTTTGCTCAATTAATCTCAATATGAGGTAACGAAAATGAAGAAACATATTTGGCTATTTATTGTGCTGTTTCCTTTGTTGCTTTTAGCACAAACGGAAGGGACGCCAACCGAGCCGCAAAACGGAATCGGAATGGGTGGCATGGTGGGTTCAATTACTATTGGCGATCAGACATATTCCCAAATTAGATTGATGCCGGAAGTTACTTTCTGGAAGTTTGGGCTGGGGCTGGATATTGACCTTCTGATCGATTCCGAAGGAAACGTCCGCAAGGAAGATTGGGACGAAGCAAGAGACATGATAAACAAAATCTATTACATCAGATTTGCCCAGAGAGGCGAACCATTTTATGCCAGAGTAGGCGGTTTTCCGTTCTATACTTTGGGGCATGGTCTGATTATGAAAGACTATTCCAATATGCTGCTCTACCCGAATCAACGCAATATTGGTGCTATGATGGGCTTCAATCTGCCCTTGCCCTTGAAACCGGGAGCAGAGATCTTTACTTCCAATGTAGAGAAAAACGAAATCCTGGCGGCTAATGCACACTTTATGCCACTGTCGATATCAGATATTCCGCTGCTTTCCAAAATCAGCCTGGGCGTTTCGGTGGTTACAGACAGAAATCAATATGGCAAATATGAAGACTCGGATGGAGACAAAGTTCCCGATGTTTTGGACCCCAATCCCGATTCACCAAACTATCTATGGGACTTGGATGGAGATGGATTAAGTAACAATCCAAATCCAATGAATGGTCAATATGATTCTGAATCCGATATGGACATTGATGGTGACGGAATATTGGATTCTCCTGGTGTAAATTCTCTGGTCGAAGAACTTCTTCCCAATCTACCTGATTCTCTGGCTACCCTGCTGGATAATCAAATCGACCCCTTGCATCGCTACGGAGCTAAAAAAGACATCAAGATATTCAGCGTCGATTATGACCTGCCTCTGATTCAAAGTAAGCTTTTCACTCTGGGACACTATGCTGAAATCGCCCAGATTGAAAACTATGGCTCCGGCTTTATCTTTCCGGGCTTTTATTCCAAGTTCCTCATCTTCAATGCCAATCTGGAATTCAGAAGATTTGGAGAGAAGTTTATTCCTGCTTATTTTGATAACCTCTATGATGACCAGCGGTCTTACGTTATTGGGGATACCATTGTGACCAAAGATATGATGCTGGACTATGTGAAAGCCTGTTATGGCTGGTATGGCAGTCTGGAAGCCAATCTCTTTAATGTCATCATCATGCGGGCAGCCTATCAGGATATGTATGGCACAGATGTGCAAACCGGCAAATCCTTGTGGGCAAAAGTGGGACTTGACCCCAAAATCATACCCAAGCTGAGAGAAGCCTCGGTCGGATATGCGCAAACCAATGTGCCCTATCTTTCCATCGACAAATTGCAGACACCCTCAGCTCAGATTGATGGCAAGCTGGCTTATGGTCTTTCGGAAAATACCTTCCTGGTGGGCAAATACACCGAAAGATATGTGGATTTGGATGGCAATGGCAAGATAAAAGGCAAAGATGAGACAGTGAAATCCATGACCTTTGGAGTGGAATTTCAGTTTTAAATAGGTAGGTTGGCTGCCCTAAGCCGACTAAAGAAAACCGATATCACACATGACACCCTTCGACAAGCTCAGGGTGACAATGTTTAGACAGACGAGGGCGTCTATCCTACGATCCATTCTAAAGAATGGGTTATGAGAGACAGACGAGGGCGTCTATCCTACGATCCATTCTAAAGAATGGGTTACGAGAGACAGACGAGGGCGTCTATCCTACGAATAATATTAAAGGCTCGCATCGCTGCGAGCCTTCTTTTTTCTTGCTGTGATTGCAGCAAGGAGGGAAATACTTTATCTTCTAAGCTTGATTATCTGGGAATATCAAAGCTATCTCACGCAGGGCATGGTCATGAGTATCGGAAGCATGCACGGCATTTTCTGTATATGTGTCGGCATACAAATAGCGGATTGAGCCCATTTTACGTGTCTCAGGATTGGTATCACCAATCAATTCCCGCAAATGAAACACTGCTTCATCCTTTTCCAAAAGGGCAGCCACAATCAGACCAGAAGTCATAAAAGTAACCAGACGCTCAAAGAATTCCTTGCCGATATGCTCTTCATAAAATTGAGATGCCAAAGGGAGATCAAAGGTAAATGACTTCAGCCTAATAATTTTAAACTTGTGCTTTTCGACTATGGCAAGGATATCGCCGATATGATGTTTACGGGTGGCATTGGGCTTGATTAAAAGCAGGGTCAGTTCTTTCATTTTGCTAAATAGACTGTCTCAAAATAATCCAGAGCTGCAACTTTGATGGCAATATCGCGGTTTAGCATACTGCTCATATTGACTTTATGCTTCAGGATATTAGTCCAGATATCATAGACTTCATTGGGTTTGAATTCACTGCCTGTATATTGTTTGAGCATCATGGGATAAAATTCATCCCTTTCATTTTCCACTCGGGCAATAATCAGCTTTTGGCTATCAGGCAAAACATTGTAATCCTTATATCTGATATCGACAACTGCATAGCCCAGTTTTAACAAATTCTCATAATTAATCTGGAAATCTTCAGAAACTGCCATTTGTAACTCCCTTACACATCTTTATTCTCGACAAAATTATTCAATCTGATTTATAGTCCACATTAAAGAAACAAGCCTGACAGTCAAGAATAATATTATTAGTAAGGAAGCCATGAGTATTCAGCAGTCCTTGGTGCGGAGATTGGGCATCAGATTAAATTGCTATGGGTTGATTATTGTGTTTATGCTCTTATATTGCCCATTCTTTGTTTATAGCATTGATGCTAATGTTGAATTTGGCAATCAAACCAGTCTTTCTGATAGCTCAAACGTGAAACCCGATTCCCTCAAACAAAAATTGCTTAGAGCTTATCGCGGCTATAGAGTTGAGACCCGCTTTGAAGCTTACAAAGTGAATTGGCTTAATGACAATTATGACATCATCCTCAAGCTCTATAATTCAGAGGTTACTGAAAACGAGGTATTTGATTTCTCCAAAGCTCTTTATCTTAAGTATTACATGAACAAAGTTGAGCTGCATAACTTTTATGATTTTGCCTATCTCTATATGGATTTGAAGCAAGCTCAAACCAATCAGGGAGCCATTCAACTCAGCATCCCACTACCCAATTTTTCACGGGTCTTCAACAAAAATATTAAATACAAGGAATAGGCATGTCAATTTTTAAACTCGTCTCGGAATATCTGCCCTGCGGCGACCAACCGGAAGCTATTGCCGAACTGGTCAGAGGAATCAATGAAAACAAGCGCAGTCAGGTTTTACTTGGTGTGACGGGTTCCGGAAAGACCTATACAATAGCCAATGTAATCGCTCAGTTTGACAGACCAGTGCTTGTCCTGTCCCACAATAAAACTTTGGCAGCCCAGCTATATGGCGAATTGAAACAGCTTTTCCCCGAAAACGCTGTGGAGTATTTCATCAGCTATTATGACTATTATCAACCAGAAGCATATATCCCCGGCAAAGATATTTACATCGAAAAAGACTCCGATATCAATGAGCAGATAGAAAAACTGCGTTTGAGAGCCACTATGTCACTGATGGAAAGACGTGACGTGATTATCGTGGCATCTGTTTCCTGCATATATGGTTTGGGAGTTCCCGAAGAATATCGTGAAGCACTCATCCGCGTCAAAGTCGGCGATAAAATGGATAGGGAAACCCTCATTCAAAAACTTGTGCAGGCTCATTACAGCAGAAATGACATCGCTTTTCAGCATGGAGCTTTTCGGGTGCGGGGTGATGTGGTGGACATTTATCCGGCATATCTGGAGCATTGCATCAGAGTGGAATTCTTTGGTGATGAAATCGTCAATCTGGAGAAGCTTCATCCCATATCCTATCAGTCACTGGGCAAAGTTGATGAGTATCCGATTTACCCTGCCATCCATTTTATCATGTCTCAGGACAAAATGCAGGGAGCCATAGTTTCCATCGAAAACGAGCTTAAAGATAGATTGAGCTACTATCTGGAAAACAAGCGCTACGTTGAAGCAGACAGACTTCAGCAGCGCACCAAGTTTGATTTGGAAATGCTTCAGGAACTGGGATATTGTTCCGGTATTGAGAATTATACCAGACACCTGACCGGAGTCAAGCCCGGTGAACCGCCCAGTTGTCTTTTGGATTACTTTCCTGATGACTTCCTCTTTATCATAGATGAGTCACATGCCTCAATTCCCCAAGTGCATGGCATGTATGGCGGAGATTTTACCCGCAAGAAAAACCTGGTGGAATATGGTTTCAGGCTGCCTTCCGCTTTTGACAACAGACCGCTCCGCTTTGATGAATTTGAGAAATTCCTGCGCAAAGTCATCTTTGTCTCTGCCACTCCCGCTGATTATGAGCTGGAATTGACCCAAGGCGTTATTACAGAGCAGGTTATCCGTCCCACCGGTCTGCTTGACCCTGAGATTGAAATCAGACCGATTAAGCATCAGGTGGATGATTTAATCACTCAAATCAGGGAAAGAACAGCCAAACATCAAAAGGTGCTGGTGACAACTCTGACCAAGCGCATGGCGGAAGACCTGACCACCTATCTTTCCAACGCCGGAATCCAGGTGCGTTACCTGCACAGCGATATTGATTCGATTGAGCGGGTTAAAATCATCCGTGGACTCAGAACCGGAGAGTTTGATGTGATTGTGGGCATCAATCTGCTGCGGGAAGGTCTGGATTTACCCGAAGTGTCATTAGTGGCAATTCTTGATGCAGATAAAACAGGTTTTCTGCGCTCCACCCGTTCTCTGATTCAGACTTCCGGTCGCGCAGCCAGACATGTGGAGGGCAAGGTTATCTTTTTTGCCGACGAAATTACCGATGCCATCAGGGAAACGGTTGCCATTACCAACAGCCGCAGAGCAAAGCAAATGCAATATAACATTGAGCATAATATCACGCCCCAGACCATTATGAAAACTCTTGAACAAATCCAGCAGGCTACTTCCGTTGCAGAGGGTTATGATAATATTGATAAAGGTGCTGAAAGCAAGAAGCAAACAAAAGCGGAGTTTATGGAATATCTGGATTTGGATAATAAAGATAAAATCCTCGAACTCCTGAAAAAAGAGATGCGCAGAGCAGCTCAACAACTCCAGTTTGAACGAGCAGCCGAACTCCGGGACCGGATTTTAGAACTGGAAAGCATTTCTTGATGATTGTGCACACATCTCGATGAAACCTTTGGTAAAAAGTAACAAGTGAACAAAAAGTATGTAGTTCCGCATTTATGCGGTTTTTTGATGCGAACTCGTCGTTATTGATTTGCAGAACCGCATAAATGCGGTACTACATACATGTTTTTAATATCCCATAATTACTTAACAGGATAAATAATGAGGTTAAAAATGAGCCCTTATATACTGATAGCCATCATCAGTTCTGTGTTTTTTGGCTTCACCACCATCATGCAGAAAAAGACCACCGGAATTGACAGCGTTACTTTTTCCATGATATCCTTGGGAGCCAGTTTCCTGAGTGTGTTTGTGTATTGGCTTTTCTTTAGCCCCGGCAAAAGTTATAGTTGGAGTGGGGTAAATTATAGCTTGTTGGCAGGCGTTTTATCAGGCTTTGCCTTTCTCTTTTTTATTATTGCGCTCAGGATGTGCAAAGTCAGCACCGTGGTCATCATCAATTCCTTCAGCGCAGCGGTAGCAGTGATTTTGTCTGTCGTGTTATTGAAAGAGCAACTAACTTTATCCCAAATAATCGGTGTTTTTATGGGGATGGGCGGTGTAATCCTTGTAACTATATGACTCCGTGATGCTTAATCTACGATTTTCTTCAGAGTTATACACATAATATTTACACATTTTCAAAAGCCAATTATGCTCCAACTCTTGCTTTCTTTCTGCTCAATTGCAAGTTGATATTCTGCCGTTATTTAGTCGGAATCCAGTTGAAATCAATTCGACTGGATATCGACTGGATATCAACAGGATTCCGAGCTAAAATTGAGCGTCAACAAAGGGAAATCTGGCGGATAATATTGCAAGGATTTTCTATTCGTATTCGACAATTCTGTCAAATGTAGAGCAGGACACTGACCCTGCTTAAACGCAATCGGCGACTTTCTCAGTTAAGTCTAATATCCGATGTGTGTCACTACTTTGTAAAAGCGCGTGAGTTCACCAGCAGATAAATTGCCTGTCCAGGTCGGGTCAATTGAAGAGCCAAGATAGTTTAAACCTGAGGGTGTAAAATCCGGCAAATCCGCTGCATAGATACGATATTCCCAAGGGGTGAGTGGATTACGATTGACGTCCCCTGTAACCTCATCCCAGTTAAGCACAATCTGGTTAGCTGTTTTGTGAGTAGAAATATTAGCCGGTGCCAGAGGTGCTGCCTGGCTGTCATCATTGGGGTAAACAATATGGATAATGTCTGTGGGGCTGCTTTCTCCATTGTTGTAATGGGAAGTCACCTTAAAATCATACCAGGTTGCCTGCGTTAAAGTTACAGAATAGTTTGGCACAGAGGTTTCACTCACCTGCGCCCAGGCGTCTGCCCCCTGCTTTCTATAGATGTTATAGTGCAGGAAAGTCGGACGGGCGTCTATCCCCCACCGCATATCTATCTGATTGCTTTGTCCCCTCCAGGTAAAATGGAGAGGCGGGGTATAATAATCAAGGCTGAGGTTTGCGTTGGATACAGTGCCATTCAAGGTCACGGTTGCGTTTGCAGTTCCTTCAGAATAGCCGGTTAAATTGCCTTTGATGGAATAGCTGCCTGCCGCAAGCCTTAGTTTGTAAAGCCCGGCTGCACTAGGACAGGTGTATGTACTGCCGGCAGAAACCACGGTGTGTATGATGTCCGCATCAGCCGGATTAAGAGTCACGCTGCCTTGCGCAATCCCCACAGAGCTGTTATTCACATTGCAATTGGAAATGACAACATCATCCACAAACCAGCCTTCCCAGGCAGTTCCGCTGTCTGTTTTAATCTGCCATTTGAGTTTGATGGTTTGATTGGGATATGCCGACAAATTGAAGCTGGCTTGGGTCCAACTCAGCAATTCTCCACTATAGCCGGGACCGCCCAAAGCATTTACAGATACATAAGGATACCCGCCGACCGGAGTCAGCAGCGCATAAGCAGACCAGGTTGTGCCGTTATATGTGGAAATCATCACTCTCCCGCCATCATAAGCAGTAGAAACGCCTTTTTCCAAGCGATAGCGATGCCTGAAACTCAAAGTTGAGCCTGTGCCGATAGAAATTTGAGGTGTAATGAGATCATAAGTTGCGCTGTTAGCATAAGTTCCGGATAGCACACAGCCCCAGATTTTAGTGCCGCTATAGGCACCTGCATAAACAGAAGTTCCCCACGCCCAGCCGGTGGTCGTATTTGTATAAACGGTAAAAGCACCATTGGTTGCTTCAAAGTCATAGCTGCGGTTGCCTAATCCGACAGTAGAAATCATAGTGACAGAAAAAGCCGAGGTATTGTCAGAGCTGCCATTCAAAGTAAAAGTCACTGCTGTCCCGGTTGCTACAGAGCCGCCAACTGTCACCTGACTCGCAGCCTGATATGTATTGAGCCCTGCCAGGGATGATAATACTATTTGCGGATTGCCCAAAACCACATTGGCATTATTGGAAGTGATATTGAGAATTAAGTTCTGCACTGCAACGCTATCAGCGTTTTGCAGGTTCATAATCAGCCAGGAAGCTTCTCCGGTATCCAATAAACCATTGGCATTACCACCGGCTATATCATCAATCAGCCAGGACTGCAATGCCAGCGCAGGTTTGTGCACCTGCAAAGAGATTGTTCTTGCCCAGCTATAACCACCCGTAGCCGTTATATTCATTATTAATGAAACAGTGTGACCAGCCGGGCAATCACCTGCAACCATTATTGTATAATAGGTAGCATTAATCCCGGAACCCAGCGCAACAATATCACCATACAGAGCGGTCGCCTGAGTTATTGACACATAAGGGTCTGTTTCAGAAATTGTGGCAGAAACATTGGTGGCAGTGCTGGCACCGAGATTGCCGAGTCTGATGCCCAGATTAGCTGTTTCTCCCGGCTCAAGCAACCCATTGTCGTTAGAATCAAAAATCAGTGTTTGTTCAACTGATAAAATTGGAGCACTTGTAATTAGCGGTTTTGTGGTAATATACAGGGCAGACAAATTCGTTATGGGCTTGGCAGCGGTAGGATATAGATTTCTAAATGAGTATTGCAATCCCACCTCGCCGGTTTGATTCTTTATCCCGATTGTACAATAATTCCCGCTGGTATCAGTGGAGCCGGCATCAACATTATTAAAGGTTTTGTATTGGATTTTGATGGGACCGTCCAGAGTATCGGTGGGATAAAACAACGGGTCATACATAATCACCTGGAAGGTTTCAACAGAGGTGTCATTATAAGAGTTTTCCAGATTATACCATTCGATGATCAGGCTATGCAGAGCAGAATCGTAATATTTATATATGCCACCCCCCAAATCAGGGATGTGCAAATCATCCCAAAAAGCTGCAATCATAGGATTGGGTCCGTTGGCACCGGGCAATAAACCGTTGCGAAAATCCGCATTCTGAGTGGCACCCAGGGCAATGAAGCCATTGGAACAGACAGTGATTTGCGTGTAATCTATGCCATAGAAACTGAAAGTAAAGGGTAATGTGACCAATTCCACTGCGTCTGCATTGACAACATCGCCATCATCGTCAAACAAACTTTGTGGGTCAAAAAAACTCAGCAGTGTTCCGCTCCCGCCTTCAGCCGGAGCAATTCCTTCCCACTGATAGATGGGACATTCAGGATAGCTAATATCTCCGGTATCATAGATATAGTAGCCATAGGCGTCTTGCCCCAACGGGTCTGTGATGGCTGCTGAACCGATGGTAAGAGGGAAAGACTCAGTATCATTATACCCGGCTGCATTGGATAGATAAATCTCCATAGGTATGGTCATACCCGGCAGACACGCCGAACTGGCATGCAGTCTAAACAGGTCTGAAGTATTGACAAATTCAACTCCGGCGGCTATGGTTCCCAGATAGGCAGTAGAATCAATGACTATAACGCCATATTCCATGGAACGCAGAACCGCTGTGACATCTGCAATGCTCTCAGTCCCGTTGTTCTTGATAGTCGTCGTAAAATTTGCTGTTTCGCCCGGATCAAGATAAGCATTGGTTCCGCCGGTTATGCTGTAACTCATATAATCCAGGTCCGGACTTCGGACTAATAGCGGTACGGCAAAAGACCAGACGCCGGCTGAGCTTGTGCCACTCGCCCGCACTGTAAAAGAATGGTTATCGGGGCAGGCTGGGCTGATGCTAAACCGGGCAGCAATGTTATTAAAAGCTGTGGCTC
>Ga0247841_10005774_pt1 | contig 19678 bp, 13 predicted proteins | sample LaCruzMarch2015__2_FD_192410 | JGI IMG/M metagenome (GOLD analysis project Ga0247841, IMG submission 192410) | Freshwater microbial communities from meromictic Lake La Cruz, Castile-La Mancha, Spain - LaCruzMarch2015_18m | ecosystem: Environmental > Aquatic > Freshwater > Lake | place: Spain... | reverse complement strand
GATAAGCCACATTGCAATGAAAGTTCCGGGAGTATTACAGTGGAATCCAAAAACTGAACGGTTTGTTGATAACGATTTGGCTAACTCAATGCTGAGCCGTCCGCAACGTTATCCATACGGGACTGATTATGCGAAAAGATAACAAGGTAGGGATTTTTTATACTGAAAAGCGCCATCTGACTAACAGGTGGCGCTTCGCTTTTTATTAGGGTTGGAATCAGATATAAATGCGAATCTAGGATTGAAATAAAAACTTGATATTAATGCCGAAGGCATGGTAGGATTATAGCAAATAAATACGAAAAGAAGTGAAAATGCCGAATGCATGACAGGAATATTTCACCACTTCGTGGTTTTTGAGCACTTATTCAGCCATTTTCTATAATCATTTCAACCCTTCAGGTTTCACAATCCGACTATTGATTGCACTTTAAATAAAAGGTTCCGTTTCATAAAGAACTGGATTTAATTCTACCCAATTTTAGCTTTTTCGCAACCCATTTTTTTCAATTGGGCAATCCACATTTCAGAAGTTTCAGGAGGAACTGTATTTAAATGAGTAAGCGTTTCATCAACACCAATGCTGGTTCGTTTGCTGTTGCCCATCGTGTGGCAGGGCAAAATTTCGATACCTTTCAAATCGGGGTATTTTTCGTTAAGGTCGCAAATTCCTTTAAAATGAACTTCAGTATCATTTATTCCCGGCACAATAATGCATCGCAAAATTATTGGAATTCCATGCCGGTAAGCCAAATCAAGATTTTCGAGAATGCGTTCGTTCGGTACGCCGGTATATTTCATGTGTTTGTCAGAGCCAGTCAGTTTGTAATCGAAAAGAAAAATATCGACCAGCGGCAAAACCTTTTTAAACTGTTCGGCAGCAATAAATCCCGATGTTTCAACACAGGTATTCACTCCATTTTCCCTGCATCGTTTCAGGAGTTCCATCGAAAAAGAGCATTGAGTTAAAGGCTCACCGCCGGAAAGTGTCATGCCGCCCCCGGAATTTGTATAGAAATCGACGTCGGCCAGAATTTCGTGCATTACATCATCAACACTCATCTCCGCACCTATGACTTTCAAAGCATTCGAATTACACGCCTCAACACATTTTCCGCAAAAAGTGCATTTATCGTAATCGATAATGTGTTTCCCGTCAATCAGGTGATGTACATCATCATCACACACCCTTTCGCAATCGCCGCAAAGGATGCATTTATCGAAATAAAAGAAAAGCTGGCGTTTAGTTGAAATTGCTTCGGGATTATGGCACCAAAGACAATCCAGCGGACATCCCTTTAAAAAGATGGTTGTCCTGATTCCAGGTCCATCGTGAAGGGATGCCCGCTGAATGTCAAAAACGATGGCGGTTTCGCTCATTACTGATTGAAAACTTAATAAGTTTTACGACTCAGAATTTCTAACTGCACATCTCTTGGTAAATCGATATATCGTGCACTAAACCCGCCAATCCGAACAAATAAGTCCTTGTGTTTTTCGGGTTCAACCAGAGCTTTCTCCAAATCGCCCCGGTTGATAACCGTAATCATGGCCTGTGCTCCACCTTTTTTGAAATAGGTTCCAACTATCGAATCAAATTTTGCTTTGTCGTTGGTAATAAAATCTTTGCCAAAACGCATGTTTTGAACTGTACCTGCATGAATGTCGTGACGTGGTTTTACCAGTGAATTTACAAGTGCAGTTACCCCTTTTTTGTCGTTTCCGCCGGCAGGAGTATTGGCATTTGCCATTTCTTTACCAGCTTTGCGCCCATCGGGAGAAGCACCAACCCAACGGCCAAGAATAGTGTTCTGTTTGTTGTTAATAAGCACATTCAGGTACCAGTGCAGGTTTGTACGGTCGCGCTGGTCGCGGATGTTGTTACACATAAAGTCGTGCAATTCAACCATAATATCATCGGCATACGCGTCGTCGTTACCATATTTCGGACAATCAATCAGCATTTTACGCTCTTTTTCATAACCAACAAAGTTGTTGTCGAGTGCTGCTATCAGTGTGTCGGCCGAAATCTTTTTATCATCGAAAACCATTTTTTTGATGGCTGTAAGACTATCGGCAGCGTTTACACTTCCGAACGATTCAAGCGAACCTCCCAAATAGCGGATTCCACCGTCGAAAATGGCCTTGCCGCGCGCAATACAGTCGTCGTAAAGCATGCTGAGGTACAAGTACGGAGCTTGTTTTGCCGATTCAACATATTCAAGTTCTTCATGGTCGGCAAGTATTTCGATAAAGAAAGCCAATTGTTTTTTGAAGGCATCGAAAAATTCATCGAAGGTTTTAAAATCCTTCAAATCGCCGGTTGGCAAACCCAGGCGTTTTTTGGTAATGTGATCAACACCATCGCGAAGTGTTACATCCAGCGCTTTTAGCACATTCAGCGAACCGCTTGGCGTACCAAAACCCATGTGGTCGATGGTTATTTCGCCACATCCCAATGGCAAATATTGTTCGGCATCTTCCAGCGGAACATTGTGCGCGTTGGCAACGCCGGGAACCAGAACATCGTCATTATAAAGCAACGGAAAAGTATATCCCATCCCAATCAATTCCAGCGATTTTTCCATGAGTACGGGGTTCATTCCTTCGTAGAAACGAAGTGTGGTCTGAGGTAAAATATCTTTTCCGTAAGTACGCATGGTTTCGAGCACCAATAAGGCAAATCTGTCGGCATTGGCTTCGTTTCTGCGGCCACGGCCTCCAATAATCACACGGCCGTCAACATCGCGGAACAGCTCGATAATCAACCTCCAGAACGAATGCATCAACGACAGTGCTTCTGTTTCGGTAATAATTCCGTTATCGATGTCATTACAATAGAAATCGCCCAGATAAACATCAACACGGCCCGATTCCAATGAGCCACACATCAATGTATAAAGCCATGATAACTGAAGCGCTTCGTAAAAAGTTTCGGGTTTTGCAGTTGCATTTTTTTTCAAAACTTTCGCAAGCTGGAAAAGTTCTGCTGATCTTTTGGTCTCATTTTCTTTCTGAGCCTTTTCAATTGCCTGTTTTTCGTAATGCCGGCAAGAATCTACAAATACATCCAGCGCTATCAACATTCCTTCGAACAGTTGATAATCACCGTTTGATGCTTTTGATTTGTCACGTTGTTCTGTAATTTCACTGATAAGTCCCGGAATTCCAAGGCGCAATAATTTTTCATAATCAACAAAAACACCCGCCATTCGGTAAATCGGATTGGCAATCAGTGGTTTGAAATTGTAGGGTAACGACACAAGTTCGTCGCGGAACAACACTGGCAGCATTTTAGGTGTAAAAGCAGCTTCAACTTTGGCTTTTGAAGTTTCCTTTTTCCAGAAATGAAGCATCTCGTGAACACCATCTCTTTGTTCAAACGGAATATTTCCACGCTCGATAGCTTCAATTAACTTCAGCTCGTGGCAAAAATAACCGTAAGCTGCACCATTGGGTGCATTGTGGGGACTAAACCCAACCCAACCCCAGAAAGTGCGGCCGGCCAACCTGTCTTTTTCCTGAATTTCGGAAAGTACTGCCGGAAACTGCGCCTGGTGGCATCTGGCCTCACGGATTGCAATATGCTCGTTTATGTTTTTTCTGTATGCTTCGGTGAATTTTAACTCCATCGAAAAATCATCTACTTTCTGCATGTTGAATATTTTTTAATGTATTTTATTTATATTTTTTTCTTTTAAATATAGTTTCAGGCTGAAGTAATTACTTCCACGCATTTTCTTTTACGTATGCGATAATTTCATCAACATTGGCATAAGCCACAGCTGAATAGGTATCGGCAGCACCATAAAAGATTGCCATTCGGCCTGTTTCACCATCAGTTAAAACTGAAGTTGGAAAAATTACATTGTCAACGCTTCCGGTAGTTTCATACAATGCTTCCGGTGTCATAATCGGGAACTGGCATCGGTGCAGCACTTTCCATGGTTCATCAAGATCAAGCAGTGCAGCTCCCATACTGTATATAAAACCGGAACATGTATCGGCTACGCCATGATATAACAACAACCACCCCTCAGTTGTTTCGATTGGAATTGGTCCGGGCCCGATTTTTACACGTTCCCATTTTCTGGGCCCACGTGTAAATACGATGCGGTGTTTCCCCCAATATTCCAAATCAGGGCTTTCGCTGTAAAAAATATCACCATAATTAATGGCCATTCCCAAGCCCATCGGGCGGCTGAGCATTACATATTTTTCTCTGATTTTTTTTGGAAAAAGAACTCCGTTGCGGTTATAAGGCAGGAAAGCATTTTCCATCTGATGGAATGTTTTAAAATCTTTTGTCCAGGCCTGACCGATTGTTGGGCCATAATAATTATTGCACCAGGTGATGTAGTAAGTATCGTCTATTTTACAAACGCGCGGATCGTACGCAAAAGTTAATTCACCCAAAGCAGGGTCTGGTGAAATAAACTGAATCGGTTCTTCTTCAAATTTCCAGTTGATTGCATCGTCGCTTGTGCCAAAATGAAGGTGAGGTGTCATGCAATGCCAGTCGGCCCGAAATACGCCGATAAATTTGCCTTCCCACGGAATAACGCAACTGTTGTAAACGCCACGTGCTTTTGGAAACGGGTTGATATCAACAACCGGATTTGTACTGTGCCGCCATACTACCCCTGGGTAATTTTTTGGTTTCGGCTCCCATGGCATATTTGGTAATGGCTCACTAATTAGTGCCGTTGTTTTTGTTAAAGTAATTGTTTCCTCCATATTATTTGGTTTAAAAGTTATGATTGAATTAATATTTTTTTAATTGCCAAGACTTACCAGAAACACCAACAGCACTACCACGCTAACTGCTGCAAGGCTCGAACCAATTACTCCGGTCCAATCCTCCCGGTTCCACCGGCGAATCTCCCAGTTCGAACCCGGGAAAATCTTCAGGTAATCGAATCGGTGCGGGTTGGCTGTGGTAAGTTCCATTGCCTTTTCATCATCTTCATGTGTTCCTACTACCGGGGTGAGCATTTTACCATAGAACTGGTCCAGTCTCGATTTGTCTTCAGGCTTTGTAAACCTGGCTACCAGCATTAAAATCAGAAAAGGGAAAATAATGCGGAATAAAAAAGTGAGTGTTTCATTTAATGAATATGAATTTTTTGACAAATCCCAACCCAACCAATCCAATGCAATGAGTTCAACTTTCAGATTACCTAATCCTGTAACTTTTCCTTCCCTGATTATTAAACCTTCACTCCAGAAAATCGATTTTTTAGGCAACAATGTTATTTTTTCAAATTTTTCACCTGCCCTGAGCAATCCCGGGCGCGGGCCTTCTGCGATACCTGCCGTGCTTAACCTTTCCCATTTTTCAATATCCTCTTTCCGGTTTTGAACATCCATTTCGGTTGCGGTATAAACACGGCTAACCGGAACAGGCTGTGTTGTTTTACTTAAGTATTCCGAAGTCCGAATACCGGAAAAAACCGGCACTCCGAAAGGCAGAACTACAGTTGCCACAAACATAATAATCATTGATGTCCATACTCCGGCAGAATTTGATCTCCGCCATAACATGCCAAGCCAAAATCCGGCTGCCAGAATAGAATTGAACATCATTGTCATTTTAAACAACTCGAAAATGCTATTTGATTTTACTGCAAAATAGGCCGAAATAAACATATAAAGCGCCCCAAATATCCTTCCCATTTTAACGTAATGATCGTCGGATTGATTTGGCCTGAAAGGTTTATATAAGTTATTGGTAATCATTGCCGCGGCTGTAAGCATAAATGCCGATTTGGCCGACATTAACGCAGCAATCAAACAGGCTATCATTAATCCTACCAGCCCGAATCCAGCGGGACCAAGTAAATCGCGGGTTGCATGGCCCCACACGTAATCGGGGTTCGAAATTTTTCCTCCGTAAAGGACCACTGTAAAAAGCGCCAAAAGGCCCCATAAAACAGTCGAATATCGTTTTAATAGCATTCCCGACACAAAACCATACCGGGCAGTGTGATCGTCTTTTGCAGAGCCACAAGCAGTTAACTGATTGGCTTGTACTGCTGTGGTTATCACAATCATGACTGAAAAAGCCAGAATCCAGTACCACGTAAATTCAATCAGGCTTGGCGATCCCCACAATTCCATAAACGACGCAGGCAAAACTTTGTGCATAACATCAAATGAGCCAGTCACCCCGGTTCCCCCATACATCAGATTCACTTTGATCATCGCAAACGGAATCAGCATAACAGATAATATAATTGTAAAAATCCCCTGCAGCAAGTCAACTAAAAAAGCAGCCGCCAATCCTCCAATACTGGCATACAGTAAAGTTACAATTGCCACTATCCAGATCAACATGTTCTCATTCAGATACGAGTATTCTTTTTTAGGATTTAACAATTGCAGTTCCGTCAGTCTCTCTTTTTCCGTAGCCGTGAGTAAAGCAAAATCAGCCGCCTGCAGTTTTTCCAGTTCAACAGCTTTGTAGTATTCAACCTGTTCTGTCTTTGTTAATTCAGATTCCGGTTTTGCCGTAATTGCAGCAACTGTTTTCGCCATTGCCATCAGACCAAATGCTCCAATCATTATAAAAAAAATGATTTGACATAAGGCATAAAATCCGGCCATTCGTTTTGATCCATATCTTTCTTCAAAGAAATCGCCCAATGTTAACACCCGTAAACGACGGTACCAGATCGATGTCATCCAGAAAACAGGAAGATTAAAAAGCCCGCCAGCCAGCATTGCCCAAATACCCGATGCACCATTTGCGTTAACCATGGTTGTGGTGGCTGTAACATTCTCTACCGAAGTTGCCTGTCCGTATGCCGCAAACGTTTGGATTAGTTTTCCAAACCGCCTGCCTGCCATAAAGTAGTCTTCACTATTCTTTACCAATATCGAAGCGCGTATCGCAACCCAAAGAACAACAACGAAATAAATAAATATAACAATAAGGTCTAAAACGGTTAATCCCCAAAATGTAAATTGCATCATATTTTGCTTTTAAAATGCCTCATTTAAAACTGATTCTAATCCTTTTAATGTATCTGTTATGCCAGAAACAATGTTGTTAATTATTGAATGCTAAATTAGATATCTTTTGACCATGAATTAATATTTGATTTGCATGGATTTATACTACATTTGCCAATATTGCAAATTGAGATATTTTAGTACCAGTTATTTGTCTTGTCAAAATGAAACCGTTTAAAGAAGTCATTAATTATCCTGTAGATAAATCATTTCTTGTCAAATTTGACGACTTACCTCATTTCAGATTTCCATTGCACTTTCATGAAGAATTCGAAATTGTATATATAATTAAAAGTTTCGGCAAAAAAATTGTTGGCGATGCCGTTGAAGATTTCGGCCCCGGTGATTTATCATTGTATGGGTGCAATCTTCCCCATTTTTATATGAGCGACCCTGGTTTTTACACCGGTGATCCCAACCTGAGGGTAAATGCCATTGTTATTCAGTTTCCTTTGAGTTACTTCCCTGAATTACAAATGCAAAGGACTGAATTCGCTTCAGTGAAAAAACTGCTTCAAAGTGCATCATCGGGTTTATTTTTTTCGGGGGAATCGGCTGAAACCGGGGGAAAAATTATGCAGGAAATTTTTAATTCAAGCGGTATGGAACGCCATCTTTTGTTTGTAAAACTGGTCGATTATCTGGGAAATTGTAAATCGCGGATCATTGCATCATCCGATTATACAAACGAGATGAAAGATCAACAGGAACCGCGAATGGCAAAAATTTACAAATTCACCACACGAAACTATAACCGTAAAATAGAACTCGAAGAAGTTGCATCAGTAGCTGGAATGAATGTGACAGCTTTCTGCCGGTATTTCAGACAAAAATCGGGAAAGACATTCTCGCAATTTGTGAACGAGCAAAGAATCAGTTACGCATGTAAATTTTTAATGCATGGCAGCAGAACTATTGCTGACATATCCGATGAAGCAGGATTCAATAATATTTCAAATTTCAACCGTCAGTTTAAAAATATTATGGGTAAATCACCATCAGAGTATCGTGAGTTATTCAGGGGAAAATAGCCCATTGGATTTTTATCTGACATTAGATAATTCCTTTCAGACTTTTATTCATGACCTCACTCCGAAAAGTATTGACCCCCTAAATCCCCCCTAATCTTTATACACAAATCATGATTTGGTTTATCTTTGGCAAAGAGTGTGTAAATTTAAAAGTCAAAAGCAAATTAGATAAACGTGTAATTGAATCAACACTGATAAAAGATTTAAAAAACCTTATTTTTTAAAAAAAGAACCTAAGTAGAAAACTAAGAACAATAATACACAAACCTAATTACCTTATTTATGAAAATTGAATACAACAATCTGTACACACATTTTGTGTTCACCACTTTACACCGTTTGCCACTGATTCTTGAACAGCACAGGGAACGTATTGAAAAATACATCACCGGAATTGTTAAAAACAATGAAAGTCATCTTTATGCGATTTATGCAAATCCGGAACACGTGCACTTTCTTATCTCCCGTTCACCAAATATTTCTGAAGAAACAATCGCTTCTATAGTGGCAAATAGCACGGAAAGGTTTATTAATGAAAATAAATTTTGCCAGGGAAAATTTAAATGGCCCCGAGTACTCGGGGTTCTGCTTTTTCGGTATCAAAAGGCGATATTGCAAAAGTCTGCAATTATATTCTTAACCAGCCGGAACATCATCGGAAGGTTAGTTACATGGAAGAATATGAGGCATTTATCAAATTTTATCAAAAGACAATCAACCCCAAATAAGGTAATAAGGTATTTGTTCATGAGTCAGGATTTTCTACTGAGGTTGCCTGTTAAAATAAGGTTTTAAGAAAGGGCTTTCAATGTTATTTGGATTCTGAAAAAACAAGTCACAATTTTAATAAGGCAGCGGGCTGTGAAGTCTCATCTGCCTGTTTATCCATTCAATGCGACTTTGAACATAAGGTCCCGGGTTGCGGGCATTCCACTTTCGCGGACTTGGCAAAATGGCAATAATCGAAGTTGCCTGGTATTTTGACAGTTCTGATGCTTTTACTCCAAAATAGCTTTTTGAAGCAGCTTCAGCGCCATAAATTCCATTTCCCATTTCTATGCTGTTTAGGTAAACTTCCAAAATCCGTTTTTTCCCCCAGATAAGTTCGATCAATCCTGTGAACCAAACCTCAAGTCCTTTTCGCAACCAGCTTCGCTGCGGCCAGAGAAAAACATTTTTTGCAGTTTGCTGCGAAATGGTGCTCGCGCCCCGCAATTTGCCATTCTTCTTTTTCGATTCATTCACCGCCTTTTTCATTGCACCAAAATCAATCCCGTGGTGGGTAAAAAAATTCTGGTCTTCACTGCAAACAGCAGCTAATTGCATGTGGGGAGAAATTTTTTTCATGGGTACCCAGTCATGTTTTAATATCACTTTTTGTCCCGATGTATTTTGCTGAACAGTGCGTATCAGCATGAGCGGAGTAACCGGAACCGGAACCCATTTAAAAACGATTACACTAAACAGTGATAGTCCGACAAACCAAATCGTAATTTTTGCAATGAGCCGTAATAAAAATTTCAATCCGTTTTTTTTAATCCATTCTAATCTATCTATATCACTCATTGTCAATTTAATATTTACAAGTAATCCTTTCTTTTCTTATGCTTTCAAAAGTAAAACTTCATTGAAACTGATTTTACTAATTTAACAAAAAAAAACAATTCTTTTTAAAGAATTTATTTTATCGATTGTTAAATCTGAAGGCTTGCTAAAATAATATCAATTTCTGCAAAATATAGTCAATGTTGCAAAAGCAATTTTTAATAGATTGCGGTCATTAATCAAACTATATTTTATGAAAGAAACCATCTTTTGTTTTTCCCATCGTTTTAGCTGATTATTTCCACTGCATTCATGAACGTTAAAGTTCAGAATGATTGTGATTTTGTTCGGATTACTTATATATCCAATATAATTATTCATTAAACCTAAAAAATTTTAATTTATGCGAAAACTACTATTTCTAATCATGGTGTTCGTTGCTACTATTAGTAGTACAATGGCACAAAAAACGGTTACAGGTAATGTAACTGCTGAAGGTTCACCGCTGCCAGGGGTAGCAGTGGTCGTGAAAGGAACAACAGTTGGAACTGTAACCAATAATGATGGAGATTACTCACTCAGTGTTCCTGAAAATGCAAAAACTCTTATGTTTTCCTTTATTGGGATGAAAGCCCAGGAAGTCGAAATTGGCTCTGAAAAAGCGATCAATGTTGTTTTAGTTCCTGATGTAATTGGGCTTGAAGAAGTTGTTGCAATCGGTTACGGAACCATGAAAAAAAGTGACCTTACCGGCGCTGTTTCCACGGTTAAGTCGAGCCAGGTGGAAAACGAAAAACCACAGGCATTGCAGGACATGTTACGCGGTAACATTGCCGGTTTGCAGGTAGGCTTTTCAACAACTGCAAAAGGTGGTGGCGACATGGAAATCAGGGGCGACAATACTTTGAAAGCCTCTTCCAATCCGTTAGTTGTATTAGATGGAGTTATTTACCAGGGAGCTCTTGAAGACATCAACCCCAACGACATCGAATCACTTGATGTATTGAAAGATGCTTCTTCTGCAGCCGTTTATGGTTCGCGGTCGGCCAACGGTGTTGTATTGGTAACCACAAAAAAAGGGGCAAAGGGCAAACCGGTTATCAATGTAAACTCAAGTGTTGGTTTGGCTACCATGGGAACGCTGGAGGAAGTTTATGATCCTTACGGATTTGTATCCTGGAGAACAGAAGTTATGCAGTCGCTTAATTATTACAATGCGGCTACCAATACCAAATTGTATAAGTTCGAAGACCCAAATAATTTGCCCGAAGGTGTAACCAAAGAAATGTGGCTCGATGGCAGTGCCGGCAATGATACCAATATCTGGCTTGCCCGTTTGGGTATGCTCCCCCTGGAAATAACCAATTACAAAGCAGGGAAAACGGTTGACTGGACCGACATGGTATTTCAGAATGGATTACGCCAGGATTATAACATTTCGTTGTCGGGTAAATCAGATGCAGTTACTTATTATATGTCACTGGGTTATAACAATAACGAAGGTATTATTGTAGGCGACGAGTTTACAACTATCCGCGGCAGGGTTAACCTCGATGCAAAAGTAACCGATTGGCTGACAGTTGGTATGAATACCCAGTTTTCTGACCGGGATGAAAGTCACATGAATCGCTCCGGCAATCCTGATCCTTCCATTCAGGCAGCATGGGGCAACAGGGTTAATAACTCACCCTGGGGTTCAATTTACAACAACGATGGTGTAACATGGCGCATCAGTCCGGTTGACGATCTTGGACGCGGGGCAAAACACCCATTGTACGATATGACATTTCAGGAAAGAAGACAGTATTACAATACATTAAATGCCAATTTGTATGCAACCATAAAACTGCCATACAATATTTCTTACCAGATTAACTTTGCGCCACGGTACCAATGGTACGAATTTATGAACCATCAAAATACAAAGCACGAGGAATGGGTGAAATTTGGCGGACAGTCAAAACGCGCTCAGGAAAAAATATATAGCTGGCAGGTTGACAATTTGATTAAGTGGAATCAGACCTTTAATAAAATTCACAAAGTGGATGTAACATTACTTGCCAATGCCGAGAAATTCCAAAGCTGGCAGGATTATATGTCAACACAGGGTCTTCAGCCATCCGATGCTTTAGGTTTTCATCGTGTACAGGCAGGTACAGGTACCACGTTTCAAATAACCAGTAACGATGAATATGAAACTGCCAATGCGCTTATGGCCAGGGTGTTTTATTCGCTAAAGGACAAGTACATGCTTACCATGACCATGCGTCGTGATGGTTATTCCGCTTTCGGACAGGAACATCCGTATGGTTATTTCCCATCGGCTGCTTTAGGCTGGGTATTTACCGAGGAAGGTTTTGCCAATAACGATATTCTTACTTACGGAAAATTGCGTGCTTCTTTCGGTAGTAATGGTAACCGTGCCATTGGCCGTTATGAAGCTCTTTCGGATATGGCCACAGGAAAATATCCATACCAACCCATCAACGGAGCTGTTTATGAAGGTACTCAGCTTTATGTGAACCGGATGGCTAATCCTGAATTGAAATGGGAAGAAACACAATCGTTAAATTTTGGACTCGACTATGGTATTCTGAATGGATTATTCGATGGATCAATTGAGTTTTATACATCAAGAACTATGGATGTGCTTGTTGACCGCGCACTGCCCGATGTTCTTGGGTTTGACAGGGTAGCCTCAAATCTTGGGCAGGTTAACAATTCGGGTGTTGAAATTGTATTGAATGCCAGGGTAATGAATCGTGAAAATTTTGACTGGAATATCAATACCAATTTTACGATGAACCGAAATGAGATTGTTCATTTGTACGGAGACATGGTGGATGTGAAGGATGCTCAAGGCAATGTAACCGGACAAAAAGAAGGCGATGATTATACCAACGGCTGGTTTATTGGTCAGGCAATCGATGTAATCTGGGAACCAAAAATTATCGGAGTATGGCAGATTGGTGAAGAGACTCAGGCCAAAGTGTTTGGACAGTTTCCCGGCGACTTTAAACTGGCAGATATCAGCGGTCCACTGGGTACGCCCGATGGAAAAATCACCAACCACGACAACCAGTACCAGGGTTACCGCACTCCTCGCTTCCGCTGGAACATGCGTCAGGAATTTAACATCTATAAAAACTTCGATGTATCGTTTATGCTTTACTCTTACTGGGGGCACAAAGGAACAATGAACTCGGCAAAAAACCGCGATGGAGGATTTCCGGAGAGGGTAAACTCTTATAAAATTCCTTTCTGGACACCTGAAACACCGTATAACGATTATGCACGTATATACTCGGCTGAAGGCGGAGCTGTTTTCAATGTTTGGAGAGATCGTTCATTTATCAGGCTCGACAATGTTACTTTAGCTTATACAGTGCCAAATTCGTTGCTGAGCAGGGCAAAAATAGCCAATCTGAAAATATTTGCCACAGCACGTAATGTTGGCTGGTGGGCTCCTTCATGGAACTTCTGGGATCCGGAAAACAGTGGACCGAACCCACGTATTCTCACCCTTGGAGTTAATTTAACACTGTAATTTTTAAAAAGAAGAATGATATGAAAACGATAAGATATAAAACAAAGATTATTCTGTTACTTTTTGTTTCCCTGATTTTGGGAACAACAGGATGCGATGACGAATGGCTCGAACCAAAACCACTCTCTTTCTTTGCTCCTGAAAATGCATTGATTGATGCTACAGGTATGTACGCAGCATTAACCGCTTGCGAACGCAACATGCGTATAGAGTTTTACGGAGATACTCCTCCATTCGTCACTGAACTCGTGTTCTCTGAAGTTTGTGTGGAAGGAACCACCGACAAACCCGGCCCAGCGCAAAACATGAATATTCAGATTACACCTACTTCACAATTGAATCATTCCGATTACAATAAAATTGGATGGTACTGGCTCGAAGGTTATAAGGGTGTCAAATATGCCAATGTAGTAATCGATCGCATTGATGAAGCTAAATATAAAAGTGAAGCTGAACGCAATGCTGTTTTGGGTTCAGCTTATTTTCACAGGGCATACCGGTATTATCGTCTTACCCAGCAGTTCGGCGATGTGCCTTTTATCGGTAAGGAAGTAACCGGACCAAAACTCGATTTCTACTCTACTGACAGGGAAACCATTCTGCGAAAAATTCAAAAAGACATGGAATTTGCAGCACAGCATTGTACTGACGCTGTAGATCGCGGCAGGGTAACCAAAGGAGCTGCAGCTCATTTGCTCACCAAGATCAACCTGGCGCTTGGAGATTTCGATAAAGCCATTACATCTGCTTCGGCAGTGATTAATGGGGGTGCTTACAGTTTGATGAAAGCTCCTTTTGGATCGATACCCAAAGAAGATGGTGATTATCTGACCAAACAGGGAATTATTCGCGATGATGTTGTTGCCCGTCTGCACTGGTGGCAGAACAAGGCAATTGCAGCCAACAAGGAAGTATTGTTTATGGTGTTGTCGCGCGAAGAGCTGGTTGATTCACGCATGGATCTTCAAATTATGCGCCAGGCAGTACCGTTCTGGGGTGTATCCAACTCGAACATGCTCTATACACCCAATGGTTTTGCTCCCGGCACCTCAGATCTTGCAAACCAGGATATAAAACTGGTTGAAACTTTTGGTCGTGGTATTGGCCGGGCAAGGGGAACATCGTACCATACAAAAAAGATATGGGACGATGCAAATGATCTCCGCCACAAAAAAGGGAACTGGATGAACATGGAGGATTTGGTTTATAATCATCCAAATCTTAAAGCAACCAAAGATAAACCGGCAAATCCTTATTACGGAAAACCATTACAACTGTACAGGGAAAATGGTCAGATTGCTACAACCGATACCATTCGTAACTGGTTTGGCTGGCCACACTACAAAATTTACAATCCCGACCCACGCAGGATTCAACCTCAGGGCGGATCTTATGACTGGTATATTTTCCGTTTGGCAGAAACTTATTTACTTCGTGCCGAAGCATACTGGTGGAAAGGTGATGTTGCACTAGCTATGGCCGATGTAAACGCAGTTCGCACAAGGGCTGGAGCAGCTCCATATACCGATGCTTCAAAATTCGATATTGGTACCATCCTTGACGAACGCGCCAGGGAACTTTACTGGGAAGAACCAAGAAAGACAGAGTTAAACAGAATCGCTTTCCTTTTTGCCAAAACCGGTAAATCATACCGTGGCAAAGCGTACACAAAAGCTAATTTTGGAACAAGTAATTTCTTCTATGACAGGGTTATGGAATATACCGATTTCTATAACAAAGGGGTAAAAGCCAATAACGGACAGGAATATACAATGAGTCCTTTCCATGTTTTATGGCCCATCCCGCAGGCTGCAATCAGCTCGAATACACAAGGACAGATAAATCAGAATTACGGATATGATGGTTATGGAAATAACGTTCCAGCGCTAACGACAATTCCACCAGAGGATGATTTATAATTGATGAGATAAACTACAAGTTAGTTAGTAGATAAAATTTAAAGCGTCATTCGGAAACGGGTGGCGCTTTTTTGTAGTTCAGCAATAAGGTGAAAAGAGACTTCCCTGCGCGTCATCCGCTACTGTGTACCACATCTTTTTAAAAATATGAATGATTTCATTTATACAAATTCTAAATTACTATTCTATTCTAACTATTCTATTCCATTCATAATGCAATCGAAAACAATGGCTTGTATATTTGGTTTATAGAATAGCATAGATCGTTTGTATGAAAATAAAATACTTCTGCCCGCACTGGGGTTCGAAACATCTTGATTTTGAAGATTTTTTATCGAAGGTAAAAAATGCTGGTTACGATGGGGTTGAAATGAGTTTACCCCTGGATAAAAATGAAAGAGAAGCAACAGTACAATTAATTAAAAAGTACGGATTGCTCCATATCGCTCAGCATTGGGAAACCACCAATACCAATTTTCAGGAGCATAGGAAGGAATATCGGGAGCGGTTGTTAAACCTGGCTTCAGCCTATCCGTTATTTATTAACTCACAAACCGGAAAGGATTTTTTCTCCTTTGAGCAAAATACGGAGTTAATACACATTGCCAGTGAGGTTTCATGTGAAACAGGAATTAAAATTATTCACGAAACACACCGTGGAAAATTCAGTTTTGCAGCTCACATTACCTTCGATTACCTGAATCGTTTGCCTGATTTGCGAATTGGGTTCGATGTTTCGCATTGGTGTGCAGTTGCCGAATCGTATTTGCAAGATCAAAAGTCGGCTGTTGATTTGGCCATTAGTCGGGCCGATCACATTCATGCCAGAGTAGGTTTCCCGGAAGGCCCGCAGATTCCGGACCCGCGTGTTCCCGAATGGCAGGAAGCAGTTGACAAACATGTTAACTGGTGGAAACAAATTGTCGAAAGAAACAAATCGGAAGGGAAAGAAATTTTTACTATTACTTGTGAATTTGGTCCTTATCCGTACATGACCATATTGCCGTATACCCAACAACCCATATCCAGCCAGTGGGGGATTAATGTTTATATGAAAGACATGTTGAAATCCTTACTTATTGAATAAGTCGAGAATTAAAGGAACCATATGGTGCGAGATTACAGTTTAGTCGGTGCTGAGTCCCAAAAGGTGATAGACATGGGGCTTACCGATGCAGAATGGTACCAAAGTCCGGTACCCCCCGAAAAAATCAGGGAATTACTCAAACGGAAAAATGGCCCGGCCATCCGTGATACACTAATCTGGTTTGGCTTAATATTCGGTTCGGGCTATTTGGTTTTTATCTGGTGGGGAAGCTGGCTGGCTGTTTTACCTTATATTGTTTACAGTGCATTGTATGCCTCAACTTCTGATTCGCGCTGGCACGAATCAAGTCATGGCACAGCCTTTAAAACCGATTGGATGAACAATGCGTTGTACGAGATTGCCTCGTTTATGGTATTCAGGCAATCGACAGTTTGGCGGTACAGCCATACCCGGCATCACAGTGATACGATCATCCGTGGACGCGACCCCGAAATTGCAGTTCCGCGTCCACCAAAACTTAGGAACGTCCTGCTTAAATTCGTTGGATTTCGAAGTTTTACCCGCGAATTGAATAAAATACTTAAGTACGCTATCGGAAAAATCGACCCTGAAGTGGCCACTTATCTGCCAAAACACGAATATGCCAGAGTTATTATAAAAGCAAGGATATTTATTGTCATTTACGTCTTTGTGATAGGATTGTCGGTTTATTTTAGGAGTATTCTACCCTTAATGTATGTTGGCTTGCCAACTTTTCTGGGTAGCTGGCTCATGCATATATATGCACTGACCCAACATGCAGGTCTTCAGGAAAACGTGCTCGACCACCGGTTGAATTGCCGCACGGTTTACATGAACCCCATTAATCGCTATCTTTATTGGAATATGAACTACCATGTTGAACATCACATGTTTCCACTGGTTCCTTACCATGCCCTTCCAAAGTTGCATGAATTGATAAAAGGTGATTGTCCTGTTCCCTATAAAAGCATTTATGATGCCTTTCGTGAAATTGTTCCAACTATCCTGCGCCAGAGGAAAGACCCATCCTATTATGTGGAGCGCATTTTACCAGAAAAATCCGGAAAGGGAAAGAGTTCCGATTTTCAAAAGAAAATATTTAGAGGCGATACTTCAAAAATGAATCTGGGGAAAATAGAGGTTTGTCAATTGAATCAGCTTGGATTGGGTGAGGTTGTGCGCTTTGATTATGGGCAAAAAACTTATGCAGTTTACCGTACCGGGAATGACGGACTGTATGCCACTGACGGAATATGCACGCATGGAAATGCCCATTTGGCGGACGGATTAATAATCGGTGATGTAATTGAATGCTCAAAACACAACGGACGGTTTAGTTTAAAAGATGGTTCTCCAAAGCGAACTCCGGTTTGTGTAGGATTGAAAACGTTTAAGGTTGAACTGGAGGGGGATAAAGTCATCATTGATTTGTCGGATGATGGAAATATTCAGCAAAAAGAAGAAGAAAAAGAACGAACTTTCAGGGTGGTAAGCAACCGTAATGTGGCTACATTCATTAAAGAGCTTGAACTTGAACCTTTGAATAATGAAAAATTCATTTTCCAACCCGGGCAATATATTCAATTGGTGATTCCACCTCATAAAACCAGATTTGTTGATTTTCAGATTGATGAACCCTATCGCAAAACATGGGAGAAGATGAATATGATGCAGTTTTGGTCTGAGAATTCAACCTATTCAAAACGCAATTATTCACTGGCAACCAATCCTGCCAAGGAAAATACACTCAAATTCAATATCCGGATTACTCTCCCTTCTGAAGGAAATGCCCAAATTGCCGGTGTAGGTTCATCTTATGTTTATGGATTAAAAAGCGGCGATGAAGTGAGTTTGACCGGTCCGTTCGGTAATTTCCTATTGAGAAAGTCCGATCGTGAGAAGATTTTCCTAGGGAAAGGTGCCGGAATGGCCCCATTGCGATCACAGATTTCCTATTTGTTGGAAAACGAACAAACGAAGGGGAAAGTAAGCTTTTGGTATGGCGCTCATGCTTTGGAAGATGTTTTTTACGATGACTATTTCAAAAAGCTGGAGGATGAAAACAAAAACTTTTCTTTCCATTTGTCGCTGTCCCAATCTTCCAATGTGGAGAATTGGAATGGTTATGTTGGACAAATTCAGGATGTGTTGTTTGCAGAATATCTAAGCAAACATGAAGATCCAAATAGTATTGACTATTATTTGTGTGGCTCACCTGGCATGATAAAAGCGTCCCTTAAAATGCTTCATGATCTTGGTGTGGAGCAAGAGATGATCTTGTTTGATGAATTCTGAGTAGGATAGTGGAAAATATTTTCAATTTCATCATGATCTTCGGAAGGATTACTTTTATACAAATTCTAAATTACTGTTCTATTCTTACTATTCTATTCTATTCTTAATGCAATCAAAAACAATGGTTTGTATATTTGTTCGGTAGAATAGAGTAGAATATGTCTGAGCTGTTTAATTACATAGAATTAAGCCAATCAACCAAATCTAAAAAAAATGCGATTGTTGAAGGTATTCTTGATGCAATCAGGCATAAAGTTTTAGCTCAGGGAGATCCGCTTCCTTCGGTCAATCGGATGACGCAACGACTTGGAGTTGCCCGGATGACCGTTGTAAAAGCGTTGAATGTTCTCAAGGAAAAAGGGATTGTCGTTTCTGAGGATAAAATTGGCTTTTTTATCAAAGACATCAATGTGAAACGCGAGCTGAAAGTTTTTCTCTTTCTAAATGGCTTTTATTCTTATCATGAAACAATATACGACAGCATTATTGAAGGAATCAGCGGTCAGGACATAACCATTGATCTTTACTTTCACCATTGCAACCCCAGGATTTTCAAAACAATTATTAACGAGAATCTGGGTTCGTACGGATTGTATGTCATTTCCGGGTTTGACGATCCTCAGATCATATCAGTTTTATCGAAAATTCCAGCCAAAAAACTATTGCAAATCATCAGGGAGCCGGTATTGGAAGGTGTATCATCAATTATTCAGGATTTTTATTCAGGACTGAAGAGGTCGCTGGAGAATCTAAAAGAACGGATTTCGAAATATCAGAGATTTGTCCTGGTTTTTCCGCAGCGAAAAGGTCATCCCGAAAGAATAAAGACCGCATTTGCAGAGTTCTGCGCTGAAATTGGGATTGAGCATCAAATTGAGAAGAAAGTTACCCTTGAACTTATTTCCAAAGGAACCGCCTTTTGGGTTATTGAAGACAGCGACCTGATTTCTCTTATCAAATTTGCGGAAGAAATGAATCTTAAACTGGGTCATGATTTAGGAATCCTTTCATACAATGAAACGCCAATGAAGGAGATTATCCGCAATGGTATATCCGTGGTAAGTGTTGACTTTGTAAAATTGGGTCAGTCTATTTCACGGTTTATTGCCAATCCGCGCCCTACAACTGAAATATATATTCCTGAAGTGATTATCAGGAATTCCATATAATATACAGTATTTTAAATATGACTAATTGAAGGATGAGAAATAGGATAACAGTAAAACATAGAAATGCCTGGGGGAAAAATATTTTATAA
>Ga0247841_10005769_pt1 | contig 19688 bp, 21 predicted proteins | sample LaCruzMarch2015__2_FD_192410 | JGI IMG/M metagenome (GOLD analysis project Ga0247841, IMG submission 192410) | Freshwater microbial communities from meromictic Lake La Cruz, Castile-La Mancha, Spain - LaCruzMarch2015_18m | ecosystem: Environmental > Aquatic > Freshwater > Lake | place: Spain... | reverse complement strand
ACTTTATTAAGAATTTCTTCTTTGGTTTCAAGAGGTACTTTTTTAAACATACTCTGATTTTAACCTAAATAATTATTTAGCCGTTATTCTTAGAATATGTTCTTAGTATATGGGGTACACCCCACCGGAACAATCAGTTCAAGGTTGGTGGGGAAAGGGAACAATTGAGGATTTTTACCAGTCGGCAAAAGTGTTGCAGATTAAGGTATTATAAATTTTTTAATTATTAGTTAGAATACATTGATGGATAAAGACAATAAAATTAAAAATCTGGTTTCCTTTTTCTTTGAAGCGGGTACTTTAAGAAAAACTTTGCGTTCTCACCGACAAACACTTTTAACAGATGATTTGTCTGATAACATCGCGTCCCATTCTTTTCGGGTGACTTTGATTGGCTGGTTTTTGGCCACTTCAGAAAAGGTTGACCCTTATAAGGTAGTGATGATGTGTTTATTACACGATCTTGAAGAATCCCGGACAGGAGATCAGAATTGGATTCATAAAAAATATATTAAATGTTTTGAAGAAGAAGTTAGAGAGGGGCAGTTGAAACCTTTACCTAATTCAAAAGAACTTTTAAGCTTAAGCAAGGAATATCAAGACAGAAAAACACTTGCAGCCAAAGTAGCTAAAGATGCTGATTTATTAGATCAGATTTTTATTTTGAAAGAATATGCACACCAGGGAAATAAAGAAGCCCAATTGTGGCTTGATCATAAAGAGCAAGAAAAGTTGATGTTTACAAAAACTGCCAAAAAGTTAGCCCGGGAGTCATACAGACAATCACCAAGTGAATGGTGGAATAATAACTGGACGAATAAAAGAAGGTGATATTTAGGAAGTATGTTTTTGTTGATAAACAACATTACACCTTTCGTGAATTAATAATCCACCGTTTATTGTATGCATTGTCGGTTCTATACCTATCGTAGACCGAAAGATATCCACAACTAATCCAGTAATTGTTTGTTTACCACAAAGTGGACAGTGGGCAAGATTAGCACTTAATGCTGGGGTATATTCCATATCCTTAATTCCATTTCTTGTTTCAATATTTGTCATAAATTAGTAATTAATTTATTTATTCAATAAATTTGAAACGGGGAACTTTTTGGCCATTGACTTCGACTTCTTCAAGAAACATTTTTAGCGGTCGAACCCAAAGGGCATTTTTACCAAATTCTTCACTGTCGTAAAGAGCCTGGTAAACAACGAGTTCTTCTAAAGTCTCACTGTGATGAACAGTCCCGATTACCTGGTAAAAATTGCCTTTGAAATGTTGGTACTTACCTGGTTTTAATATTATTTTTGTTTGTGGATTGTCTATCTCCTGAAATTTATCTGGATGTTTTAAATAATAATCCAACCAAGCCGCATTATCATCAAGCACGACAGTTTCCAGAAAATGTCTTTTTTTAAACGAACCATTTTTTTGGTTTTTCTTTATTTGAATTTCCCGAATATAAGCTTTTGTTAAATGTCTGGTAGCAATCAGATTTTCAATTACTTCTTCAATATCAGCCAGTTCGTTGGGTATTTCCTCATCACTGGCATTTATCAATTCAATCGCCTCTTCACTAATTTTTTTCTTCAATTCTGTTACATATTCATCGTCTGACAAAATACGAAAATTAGCCTTGCTGCCTTCGGCAATAATGTTCGGAACAATTTTATCTCTGACTAGACGGTTGGCTTTAAATTTTCTCATAATAATATTTTAATTTTACTCTTTATATTATATATTTTCTGATTTTATCACATATTTTTTGAGATTTTAAAAGGTCTTGACAAGGTTGATAAGATAGTGTATTATCTACAATAAGATGAAAATAATTAATACCGAGGCAACCCAATTAAAAGAAATCTATGGACCGGCAGTGGCTGTGGATGCTGTTTTGTTTTCAATTATCAATAATCAACTTAAGGTCTTATTAATTCAAATCAAAAAAGACCCTTATAAAGATAACTGGGCTTTGCCGGGCGGTTTAGTACAGCTTAACGAAACTTTAGATCAGGCTGCCAAAAGGGTTTTGTTTAAGAAAACTAATTTGGGGAATATCCATCTTGAACAACTTTATTCGTTTGGGGACCTCAACCGGGATATCCGCGGCCGGATAGTTTCAATTGCTTACTTTGCCTTAATCAATTTACCCCAAACTTATCAATTAAAAACTTCTGAGCTTTATACGGACATTAACTGGAAGTCCGTCGACAAATTGCCGTCAATGGCCTTTGACCATAAAAAAATTATTGAATATGCCTTAATAAGGCTTAAAGCAAAAATTGAATACTCCAATATTGCTTACAGTTTACTTCCGGAAAACTTTACTTTAACCAAGCTTCAGGAAGTCTATGAAATAATTTCTAAAAACAAACTGGATAAGCGAAATTTCCGTAAAAAAATGATTGGTTTAGGACTGGTAGAAAAGACTAAAGAGACAGAAAAAAATTTGCCCCACCGTCCGGCCAGGCTATATCGTTTTTCTGAAAGAGAATTGACCTTTATTTAAAATTTTTTACTTATTAGTTAGTGTAACAAATACAATATTAAATGAATATTCAAAATTTTAGCATCATTTCCGGGACAGCTGCCTGTAATGCCCATTGCCCTTATTGCATTTCTAAAATGACCGGTATTAAAGAATTAGGTTTTAAATTACAACCGACAAATTGGGTCAATTTTCATAAAGCCTGTCGATTGGCACAACTCAGTCAGGTGACAACTGTACTCATTACCGGTAAAGGAGAACCACTGCTTTATCCGGATCAAATCACTGAATATTTAGAAAACCTCAAAGAATACAATTTTCCCTTTATCGAACTACAAACAAATGGATTACTTTTAGCAGAAAAACCGGATGTGTTTGATTCATATTTGCAAAAATGGCACGATCTTGGTTTAAGTTTGGTTTCAATTTCAATAGTCCATTATGACCCGAAAAAAAATGGACAGATTTATACGCCGGATCGAGGATATATCGATTTAAAAAAATTAGTTAACAAGATTCATCAAATCGGTTTAAGTATTCGTTTCAGTTGCACTTTGATAAAAGATTTTATTGATACTCCTGAAGAAGTACAAAAGATGGTTGAAAAAGCAAAACAATGGGGAGTAGAACAATTGAGCTTAAGGCCGGTAGCCAGACCCAGAATATCGGAGAATAAAGAAGTTTACGATTGGACCGGAAAAAATATTTTAACAAATGAAAAAATTGAAACCATTAAAAATTTTTTAGATAAAAGAGGCAATCGATTGATAACTTACGGACACGGCTCAATATTATATGATTTGGAGGATCAGAATGTTTGTTTAACAAATGCCTTAACGATCAAACCAGAAACCAGTGATATCCGACAAGTTATTTATTTTCCAGACGGACATTTAAAGTTCGACTGGCAATACCAAGGAGCGATACTGCTATGAAAAAACTAAAGGCAATTCGAACGGTTTACGCTTATTATTTTCCCGAAGTTCGTCAAATCGTGGACGAAATTACCAGAAAATATCCGCATTCGGTTTATTTGAAATCAATCAAACCGGGTTTGGATAATTTCCATTTTCCGGTAATTGAAAAATATATAAAATTTTATAAAGAATATATTCCTGGATTAGCTGAATTTAATAATCGTTATGTTACTAATGGTTCAAGCGAAGGTATTTTACATCTTTTAGTCGATTTAAAATTACATTCTCAGGAGCCGATTTATGTTTTAGACGGTGATTATGAAGGATATGAAGGTTATGGCAATAATTTAGGACTGAAGATTCAGAAAGTTAAGCTCGAAGAAGCCGTTCAAATACCTAAAGGTATTTTTATTATTTCTAATCCATCAGCTCGAAATGGCAATATTATTCCTAATGAAGTTATCAATCAAATTGCCGTTACCGGTCATAAAATCATTTTAGATTTGACTTATTTAGGGATGACCAAATATTATTGTTTTGATGTGGAACATCCGAATATTATGGCGATAGTTGTATCTTTAAGTAAACCATTCGGATTATTTTATTATCGCTCCGGTTTTGTTTTTAGCCGGCAGCCTATGCCGACGCTGCAGCCAAATATCTGGTTTAAAAATATTTTATCGCTGTTAATAATTGATCGGTTGTTAACCAAACTTCGACCGGATACTCTATATAAAAAATATCAGCCAGTTCAGAAGCATATAATCGGGCAAATTAAGAAAGATACTGGAATTAAAATATTGCCTAGTGACGTTTTTATACTGGGTAATATTAGACCAGAGGAAATGAAGCAGTTATCGGTAAAAAGAAAAGAACAAATGATAGTTTTTAAAAGGGGTGATTTTTATCGTCTTTGTTTAACACCGTATTTTTTGGAAAAAGAAAAAATTAGTTTATAGATTCGGTATTCTCTTTTTAGCTAAAGATATCCGAGTTGAAAATGAAATATTCCAATAAAATAACAAACGAAATATTTTATTGGAGTAAAGAATCCCTCTATTGTTATTGATAAATTTTTCTTGGGCAGAAATTACAGCACTTGGATTTGACACTCTGTTAATAGAGAAATAATCTGCCTGATATTCAAACAATTTAGCAATTTGGATAAAAATTAAACTGAATAATATAGAATATATCGGAGCTAAAAAAGTCGGTAAATTCAATTGTTGAAGTCCATATAACCCAATTAAGAAAAGTAATAATTGAATAAAAGAAATAATCGGTACATGCCAAAATTTACAATGAGCAGCTTCATGAAGAAGGACCCATTCTAATTCATCTTGTTTTGAATTTTCATACAAACCGCGAGATAGAATTAGATTCGGTTTAACCGGAATTCCCGGCATCATTCCAAAGAGTCTTTCACTATTAAAAATAATAATTTTTTTAATTTCCAAGCCGGTTTTTTGTTGAATTGAAGAGGTTATTTTATTATCTTCGATGATATTGAAAGAATTTTTTTGGAAAAGATGAGTAACAAAAGTGTTGATTTGAAACCAATTACAGATATAAAAGTATATTATTAAAAAAATAATAAATTGAGACAATTTATCCAGCTCCATAAAGTTAATTTAGATATTTAATTATTACGTTTCGCAAGATTTCACTCCGACTGCGCCGGATCGAAATAATGAAAAGTAAAAGAGAGATTGTTTCACTTCGTTCGCAATGGCAGATTGGAAACTAATTCATTTCATAAATAGTTGTACCATTACTTGAAAAAACTTGTTTACCCAGAGTTTTAAATTTATTTTCGCGAAGCCCGGGGTATTGTTTGCGTTCCATATTACCAATAATCACATATTTAACGTTATATTGTTGCAAAAATTGTTTTGTCGTTTCATCTGATGTTGATTCATAAATTTGTCTAACATCCTCAGTCCGTTTTGCCGGCTCATCGAAAGAACCGCGCCAAAGCCACTCGTGAACTCGCCAACCAAGTAAAGTTGGTAGACCAGTATTAGATGAAATACGGGCAAAATCAGTATAACTCTCCCCGACCGCTTCAACTATTATTGGGGAGCCAGACTGACTGTTTAACCATTTTATTGCTTCAAAATCGCCTTTGTAAAAATTGTTCAGATAGTTTATTCCGTATAACCCTTTGTAATTCTGTAAACCATAATATGATTTGACGGCAAAGTAAGGATAGATAAGAATGAAGGTTAAGAGTATTAGAGATAAGAAGTAAGTGATAAAGCGAACGTAAATTATTTTGATTTTGGGAATAATTATAAATAATATATAGGTGCCAATGAAAGCAAACATCACAAATGATTGATAAGTAAATTTAAACATAGTGTTAGCTCTTTGGTAGCTTTGGATATAAATATCTTTGACATATATTACTTCCGGCAAAAAAATGAGTAACCAGGAGATAACCAGAAGGCCAATAATAAAAATATCAATAACAGTTAGTTTTGAAATAATAAATTGAAACCGGCGATTAAATATATTTAGAGTGGTTTTTTTAGTTCTCACTCCCGCTTCGCGGGATTCGAACAATAAATTACCATTTTTTAGTGGCGTTTTTAGTTCTCTCTTACGTTCGAACAATAAGTAAGACAGGTAAACCAAGGTGAAAAGTATCGGCCAACCCCATAACACTAAAAGCATCCACGGCGGGGTATGGTATTGGGTTAGAGCAATTCCGCCGGCAATATTTTTAAAATGCAAATTAAAAGGTAAGCTAAAAATTAAACTTAAAATAAAAACTGGCCCGCCAATAACTAATGATTTAGTCAATGCTTTGTCGCTAAAACCGAATTTTAAGAAATGATAGAGAAGAATTACGGCGGCAAAAACTAAAAGGTAAATAGCAAAATCCCAGGTACTGGTCATATACATAATTGCGAGCAAGATCGATAAAATTAACAAAACTAGTTTATTATCATCTTGGTCGACAATATTAGTTAAAATAGCCAAAAGCAAACTTAGAAAAAGAATTACAGCGGGAATATCCAACATATGGCCGTGTAAATCAGCCACTACATAACTATAAATCGGGAATTCGTGAATGGTATTGTCAGCGGCGCCGAATTTATCAACAATAAAACGAGTCGCATCAGGGTACCAGTAATTATCAAAGTTGTGAAATTTGAGGAACTGATATAAAGGATGTAAGTTGCCGCCGAGCGTTAGTAAGATCGCACACATCAATCCGCCAGTTAAAAAATATTTTAATTGATTTTTTTTAAATCGGAAGCAAATTAAATTACCACCTAGACTGAAAGCTAAAGAGAACGTAAATCCCATAATAGTAGCAATCATTAAGTTATAAGTTATTGCTGGATCTAATCCAGAAAGTTTGGTTAAGACGGCGGTAAATAAATGGCCGAAGTAATAATAATTAATCGTATTTCCGGCCAACCACATATCATTTGGGGGAAAATATTGACTTATGAGAATCGAATTTAAAAAGCCAAAATCCATAAATTTTTCCAAACCTTGGATGTCCGGTTGGTAACCGCGGACGAAAGACCAAGTCGTCAGAGTTATAAAAAGAATAATTTCTTCCAATACAAATATATTTAATTTGGATTTTAATTCTTTATTAAATTCCGGTTTAAATTGGCGGAACAAAATCAAATTTATACCGGCGAGTAAGACAATAGCCACAAATATCGATAATTGTGAGAAAGCTAAAAGGTGAGTACTACCGGCTAGCCAAACGACAAAGGTAACTCCCAAAAGGCCGATAATTTTAGAAAAAATATAACCCTTATCGAAAAATTTGGCAAATAATTTTAAGGTCAGCGGTAAACAGCTTAACCCCATAAGGGAAATGACAAGCCACCAGGTTAAAATAAACCAAAAATCGTTAATCATTTTTAAGTAATTGATAAATTTGTGGCGAGCTTAAATGAAACTCGTTTTTAAAAACTAAAACAATCGGATGGTCATATACCTGAAAAGTTTCTTCACTACTGTCGTCGTTTATTATAATACCAAATACTCCGGGATAGGAAGAGATTTGTTTAATTTGTAAATAACCAAGTTTGCCACTAAATAAAAGCTGATAAAATTTGGCTGTAATCGGATATTTTTTCGGCAGATACATCAAAGTCCCATAAAGCCTTCGGCTAGAAATGACGATATAATCAGCAGTTGCCAGTTTATTACAATAATAATCAATTTTCTGTTCATTGTCCGGTTCGTAAATCGTCAGTTGTTCAATATTATATTTAGCCGGTGAATCGTTCTTTAGAGGAATCGGTAAACCATCATCCCAGTGTTCCTGTAAAATTTTACTTTTTTCCGGAATATTTTGATAAATCCATTCTGAGGCAGTTATTCGAGTAGATGGGATAAGATAAATATTAAAAAAAGCAACCGCCCAAAAAATATTAACTAAAGCAAAAAAAATTATCAAAAAATTCCCCAATACTTTATTTTTTTGCCTAATAAATATCAGAGTAAAACTAGCAATTAATATTAATTCTGGTATTATCGGAGCCATATAACGAATAAATTTGGCATACCATGAGCCGACATAAGCAAAATAAGTCAGAGAAAAAATAAATAAAGGTAAAGGACTAACTAATCGTCTTTTAATTAGATAGCAAACTAATAAAAACATCCCGATTAAGCTGATAATCATAATCGGACCGATTTGCCAAAAAAGATTATGAATTTGAAATAGGTAATTAACGGAATTTTCAAATTGCATGGTATATGGAACCCGCAAGCGACCCGTAACAACACCGTTTTCGTAATTCATCGATTCTAAAAATTTTGTTTTATCCAAATAAATAAAAGGGGAAGTACAACCAAAAACAAAACCGGCAATTAATAAGGCTAATAAGAACCTGATGATAGTGTTTTTTATTTTAGTAAAAGGAAAAACCGATACCGGAACAAGGGCAAAAGAGATTGCAGCAACTTTAGTTGATAATGCTAAACCACCCACTAAACCCAATATTAAATAATTAGTTAACTTATTTGGTTTACGAAAAATGTTGGCAGTCAGCAATCCGATTAATAATAGCCAAAAGATTAATAAACTTTCGGTGATCGAAAAGTGAGCAAGCTGGATTAAAAAAGGACAAAAGGCCAACAACAGAGAGGCAATAAGTCCTGTATTTCGATTAAATAATAATTTACCGACGCGATAAATTAACAATATGGAAATTGTTGAGACTAAAGCAGAGATATACCGGCCGATTAGATTAATATAGCCCCAATCGTATATCCAATCAGTATTATTATCGATAAATTTTAAGAGTTCACCCACACCTCGATATAAATAAATGGGAAAACTACCATAAGCGAAAAATTGAGGGTTCAACTCATTAAAAAAATGAATTCGAGTCACTGCCAGAGCAATATTGCGTTCATCCGGATGAAAAAAATGGCCTTCGTCCCAATTTAAATTATAAAACCGTAAAAAGCCGCCGGTAAGGGTAATAACCAACAAAATAATAAAAGTTACTCTTTTGGTTTTAAGAATTGAGAATTTCATCAGCAGCCTTCTCTCCTAATTCAATCGCGTAATTAATACCTCTGTCCCAAGGATAAACCATCGATAAGTTCGCAATATAAACACCAGGAATTTTGGTTTTAAAAGAAGATAAATTTCGGGAATAATTGGTCGGGATGACTGGTTGGGCGTTGAGATCGGAAAATAATTCAAAATGAAAAGTTAAAAGCGAAAAGTTATATGATGGGTTGATTTTTTTAAGATAGGGTAAGAATTCATCATATATTTGTTGTTTGGTCATTTTAAAATATTGATGATCTTGAGGATAATAACCGCCAATATACACCAGATGCTGCCCACTATAATATTTTTTGTCAATAAAATTGGTATGTTCCACGACTGCCAGAAAAGGAAAACCTGGATCATTGATATTCAGCCAATAGGTATTGTCAGTGAGTAATTGTTTTTTTAAAGAAAGAATTAAAACCAAAGACCCGAGCATTTTCGGTTGATTAATTTTCAGAAATTGAGAAGCAGGGGTGGTGATTAATATTTTTTTAAAACCCTTTTTTGTTAAATCATTAAGATTGGTAATGGGTTGATTTAAATAAATTTGTCCTTGATTTTTTTTGATTTCTTCTGCCAATTTTTCAACAAGCAAATTAAAACCACCTTCTAAATAAATTAAATTAGTGGTTCTTTTTTTAATTCTCGCCCAAAACCAAGCCATAGAAATTTGTTTCCAGTTATCGCTAAATTTGGCTTTTAATAGTGGTTCCCAAAGAATTTCAAATGAGTTTTGACCATAATATTTGACGAGCCAGTCTTTGGCAGGAATTTTTTCCAAAGCGAGCCAATTATTAGTTATTTTTAAATACCCAGTAATCAAAGCTGTCCGAATTTTATCTGGCAGCGATAGATAAGGGTATCGCAATAAACTTATAGCTGAGTCAAAACGGTTGATAGTATTTTTGAATAAAATGGAGGACTTTGGCGATAAAACAAGGATTTTTTTGTTTAGATTAAGTTTGGTGATTAGTTTTAAAGCTTTATCGTCGTTGGTAAATAAATGATGATAAAAATTTTCCAGACTCCATTGCCAATTTGTTTTTTTAAACCCTTTTGCCAGTCCGCCCAACTCACTATCCTTTTCAAAAATTGATACTTGATACCCAGCTTTGGCTAAATAGAAACTGGCTGTTAGTCCGGTAATTCCACCGCCGACAATGGCAATTTTTTGCTCCATAGGCCAATTTTATCAGGGAGAGACAAAGATACAAATAGGAATTAATTAGAGAACCAGAAGAATAGAAGCCAAGATGAAGACTACACCGCCACCGATTGCTCCAAAAGTAGGCAAGCTAAAACCAGATTTGGCTAAAGTAACTTCTGGCGTTGGGGTAGCGGTTGAGGCTGCTTTAGTGGTGGTTGTCGGAGTGGGGGTTGTACAGCTGCAGGATGATTGTTCTGGACAACTTGCATTCAAACAACGGAAGGTTCCCTGATAATCTAAACAACTCATATTTCCGGAACAATCACTATTTTCGCTGCATTGATAAAAGCAACCTTGGGGTGAAGGCGTGTTAGTTGGGGTCGGTGTACCGGTAGGTGTAGTCGTTGGACTCGGAGTTCCCGTCGGAGTTGCTGTTGCTGTGGGGGTTGGGCTAGGTGTTCCGGTGGCTGTTGGAGTAGGGCTAGGTGTCGGTGTGGAAACAGTCGAGAAAGCAATCTCGCATATTGCCGCAGTCGGAGTTGATGTTGGGACAGCTTGTTCAAAAATTTCTGGAGGTTTTGGTGTAGGAGTAGCTTTTTTAAAGATTTACAGTAATAAATATTGCTACCAAACCAAGAATCAATGTTCCAGTTATTAATAAAATAATTTTCCAGTTTTGTTTAAAATTCATTTATAATTAAATCATTATCTATTTATTTACAGATAATTTAATAATACAATAATTAAACGAAAAGATCTAACTTTTTGATAGAGAAAAATCCCAAGATAATTAATACTGATCCAATCATAAAAATGGTTATCGTCGGGGTAAGTACTCCAGTTTTATCCAGTTTACTACTGGTAGTTGCTGGCATAGAAGATCTAGAAGCAATAGTTGGTGTAATGATAGCTGACGGTGATGAAGTTAATGACGGCAGATCGCTCGTATCGGCTGCTAATACGGTAAAATTCTTGGTTACTTTTGTGCCATCTGCTAATGTCGCAGTGACCGTATGAATCCCGGGGGTAAGTCCTGCCGGAGGTGTCCAATCCCAGGTACCATCGGAATTAATTTTAACCGAACCGGTGGTTGTGGAATTAGAGTGAATTTCAACTGTCACAATTTGTCCAGCTGGTCCCTTACCGGTAATTTGTGGTGTATTAGTATTAATTTTTTCTTTTTGATCTGGATTAATAATTTCCAATTTTGCCTTCGCTTCTGGACCGATACTCGGACTGGGAAGTGGACTGGTATCAAGAGTTGAAGCTGATGTCGCAGGAGTAATGTCTGGTTCAGGGCTACTTAAATTAATATCACCAGTAGTATCAATATCTGAGTTATCAGAAGTATCAGCTGTTGTACGGAAGTCATAATTATTACCCAAAGTAATTGGTTCGACTGGGTCATCTTTTTTGGTAGTTGTAATAGCTTGAGCAGTTTCATCTTTACCAGCTTGGACATTAATTTCTTCGATTGAAGCATCTTTATCATAGCTTACATACCCTGATAAATCAGATGAACGGGCAAGGTTAAGAGGAATAACCCAATTACCAGAGGCCCGAGTGATAGTCGATTGAGTTGTGGCGTTGGCTAAAGCGAGATAAACAATAGCTCCTTCAACAGGGTTGCCATTTTTGTCAAGTATATTGCCATCCGCCATATCGTTGGGAGGTTCATCCTGAGTTATCTTTGGACCGGTGGTTATTTGATAGGGTTGGCCATTATTATCATAGGTAGTTCCACCGGAATTAATTTTAAAATAATAAGTAGTAGAGGGCTGCAGTTCTTTTAAAGTAACATGGTGAGTTAAAAATGATCCTAGTCCGCCAGACATTTGTATTCGATCGTCGTCAGCAGTAAAAGAAATATCGTTGTTAATACCATAATTTATCAAACCGGAAGTTTCACTATCGGTAATCCAAGAGACAGAAAAGCCAGTGTCAGAAATATTGGTTGTTTTAACTTCTTTTGGTGTGGTTTGTGGAGAAGCTCTAAGAAACCAATTCGGAGCCTGACGGATTAAATATACTCCCGCTGTCACGCCAATAATTAACACCGCCAATCCTACTAATGTTGGTATTTGTTTTATTTTGCCGATCATTTTTATTGATTTAGAGAATTTGTTTCATTGTTTACAGTCTGACTTTGAGCTTTTTTTAGCGTACCATTTTTTGTTGCTTCATTACTAGGAGTAATTGTAACGATTGGTTTGTTTGATTTGATTGCTTCTATTACTTGGTCATCGCTGGGGTCAATTCTTTGTTCTAATTTATCGAAGGTATTTTTATTGAGATTCGGAGTTAACGTTTTCATTTGTATTTGTGTTGGAGTTGATATTGTGTTCTTTTGCCATGCCCAATAAACTTCAAGACCAACCCACATAATTACTACGATTAAAGTAATAATTGAAATAATAAAAAAATTTTTGCCTAATTTTGCTTTTTCGTCGTTTTCGTTCATATATTTAATATCTTAATAAATAAGTTATGACCTGAATATTTGAGGTTAGGTCTTGGGCATCACCTTTTGTTGGAGTAAAATTAAAAGTATTGATTTTAATAATTCGGCGTAGACTAGTTAGATCATTGATAAATTGTTTTAAATTAGCATAATTACCATTTACAGTTATATCTAACTTGATCGCTTCTTCATTTTGGATCACTGATGGAGACAGAGCTATTGTGGAAGAGGTGTTTTGTCCTTGAATTTCGGCAATGGCTGATTTAGTTACATTTTGACTTGTATCATTAGTCTTAGACTGAATAGAATTGGAATTGACTACGTTTTCCCAAAGAATAGCCCGATCGAACTTTAATCTATCTAGGGTTATTTGATTTTTTTGTGCCAAATATTCTATTTTTTGTGCCAAAATTTCTTCTTGTGGAGAATTAGGTAAGGCACTGTCTAATAAGACAAAACGGTTTGAGTCCAAATTGAATTCGTCTTGAGCTTTTTTAAGGGAAGTGATTTTTTGTTGTAAGGTTGCCATAACTTGACGTTGATCATCAAGAGTTTTTAAAAGCTGAATAATGGTTATAATGGTTGGTTTGATTGCAAAAAACGTAAAAAAAGCGATCGCTAATATTGTAAAGGCAAAGCCAGTATAAGCTCGTGACTTCTTTTTTTTGTAAAGACCAGTTACATTATCAATAAAATAGTGTTGATACTGACTGTAATTATTTTTCCATTCCAAGGCCATATTATTTTGGTTGGTAGTCAAATTTTAAACTAAATAATATCGTTGCTTTCTCTTTATCACTACTACTTATCTGTCCGACGTTAATATTTCCGAAATTAGGTGATTTTTCAAGTTTATTAATTAATGTAGCAATTCCGGTTTCATCCAGAGATTCAGCATTGAAGGTAATTTCGTTGTTATTGATATTCAGATTGGACAAAGTGACATTAAGAGGAATCGTCTCCCCGAGTTCTCGAAGAAGGATATTCGGTTGATCTAAGTTTTGGGAAAGAGTATCGGCTTTATTCAGTCGATTTTGCAACAACCTAAATTCGTTTTCAAACTGACTTGAGGCACTGACAATTGCCTGTTGCTGTTTAATTTGTTCGTTTAAGTCAGATAAGTCTCGGTCTAGTTTAAAACGGGAAATAAGAGCAGTAACAACAATTAACTCAGTAAAGATGACAATATAACGGCCGATTGATAGCGACCATTTAATAAATCGTCCAATTGAAGTTTTTTCCCACTCTTCTTGAGGTAGGAATTCAATCTCACTTTTTCGGGCAGACATACTTGTATATCAGTATAGGAGATAAGAAGTGGATTTGTAAAGAGATTAAACGAAGAAAAAGAATGATTATTTACTTTTTATTTCTGAACCAGAATACTACGGACTTTAGTCCGAGGAGGGAGTCATTTTTTTAGCGGCTTTTTTAATTTTTTTTCACCGGATTTAGTGATAAGAGAAGTCAGTCTTGATTTTAACCTGGAGGCTTTATTGTTATGAATATAATGTTTTTTGACGGCTGTATCCAAGATCGAATAGGTTGTATTTAAACCAGCTTCGGTTGGTTTTTGTCTGAATTTTTTAACGGTTTCTTTAATTGATTTTTTAATTTTAAGGTTAGTCACTGTCCGTCGTCGATCACGCCTTAAGGCTTTTTTGGCCGATTTGATTACTGGCATTTGAAAAAAAATAGGTTAAAATTGATAACTGTAGGGAAGTTTAGCAGGAATGAGTTTAATTATCAAGGTTTAATTCAGAAAAAGGTCGCTAAATAAGTAAATTAACATTTAAATAAATGATACATCAACTCTTTAATTCCGAAAATAATATTTTTAACCGTCGACAGTCGTCAATTTTTTCGGCAGCCACAATAGTAATGATTATGATTGCTGCCTCTCGAGTTTTAGGTTTGGTTCGCAGTCGTGTTTTGGCCCATTTTTTTACCGCAGCCGCGCTTTCACCTTATTTAGCAGCTTTTCGAATACCGGATACTGTTTTTGAGGTGTTAGTATACGGGGCTTTATCCTCGGCTTTTATCCCGGTTTTTACTTCCTATTTTACGAAAAACAAAAAAGATGAAGCCTGGTATGTTGCAACTGCCAGTTTGAATATCGGTGTTATCTGTTTTAGTATTCTGGCGATCATTATTTTAATTTTTGCCGAACCGATTTATAAAATTATTGCACCAGGATATACATCGGCGGAAATTGCCCAAATCGCCGTGCTAACCAGAATATTAATGGCTGCTCAGGCATTTTTTGTTATAAGTTATTTTCTTACCGGAGTATTAGAGTCAACCCAACGTTTTCTGGTTCCGGCCATCGCTCCACTTTTCTATAATATAGGGATTATCGTTACTACTGCAATTTTAGCGCCTAGTTTAGGAATTTATGCACCGGCTTTAGGAGCAGTTGTTGGCGCTTTTCTACATTTTTTAATCCAATTGCCTATAGCCTACAGTTTAGGATTTCGTTGGCATAAAATTTTAGATTTTACTCATCCCGGTGTCAGAAGCATCGGTAAATTAGCCCTGCCTCGTTTAATTGAACTGTCATTCTTAGAAGTGGGAAAATTTGCTGAATTATTTTTAGCCTCACTGGTATCTACAGCGGCTTTAACTTATTTTACTTTTGCCAATTCGTTTCAATTAGTGCCGATCGGTCTTTTTGGTACCAGTATTGCCAAAGCATCTCTGCCAGTACTTTCTGCACAACACGCACGAGGAGAAACTAAGGAATTTGGTAAAACACTGCGAATTTTATTCGGTCAAATATTATTTTTAGTACTGCCTTGTTCAGTATTTTTAGTGATCTTAAGAGTACCACTTGTTAGATTGGTATTCGGGGCGGAACAATTTGACTGGGAAGCGACCATCCAAACTGGTTACGCACTTTCAGCCTTTGCCTTGGGAATTTTTGCCCAAGCTTTAATATACTTACTAGCTCGCGCCTTTTACGCTCTTCACGATACGGTCACGCCGGTAAGAATTTCGATTGCTTCGATTTTTATCGAAATTATTTTCGGAGCAATTTTTATTCTGGGAATGCATTTACCGATTTGGAGTTTGGCTTTGGCTTTTTCCATTTCCTCAATTGCCCAATGTATTGGGCTGTTGATTGCTTTGGTACAGCGACTTCCTGAATTAAAAATTGACCGATTTGCGCTAGTTTTCGGTAAAATTACTTTTACTTCTTTTGCCTCAGGTGGATTGATGTTTATTTTATTAAAAATTATGGATAAGTCGGTTTGGAGTGAACAATTATCATTTTTAGGGAAAATGGGTTTGACTATCCCGACTGATTTTGAAAGATTTGTTTTGGATACCAATTACACAATTAATTTGTTAATGCTTACTGTTTTTGTCGGCTTAATCGGTGTTCTTGTTTATCTGGGTTTATCCTGGCTACTGAAAATTGAAGAAATGGAGATATTAACGAAAATGATTATTAAAATAAAGGGATTTACGATGCCTAAAGCCAGTATCCAACAGGAGTCGTTGACGATGGAACAGGAAGCGTGATAATAAACATTTTCAGTTTACTCAATTATCCTAAATTGTAAATCACTATTGGTTTCGAATCTATTTCATCAAGTCAAAATGTCAAAAATCAAAACTCAAAAGTGTTGAAGAAGATTTATATATCTAAATTATTCCACTGGATCGAGCTGCAATAAAACCACATTATTTGCTCCCAAAGTAATTTCCCTGGTAATACTGTTATTGACAGTAGAAGTAGTTGATTTTTTATCGGCTCCAATTAAATAATTTTCGTTGATTTGGTAAATTTGTTTATCAAGATTGTTGATAGTTACAGGAAAGGTTTCCAAATGTCTACTGGTAATATCTAAATTGACTAGTATAATTCTGATTTTACCGCTTTCAAGTGTAGCAAAACCAGTCACCCAAGTTCCTTCGCCAGTCAGTTCTACACGATTACCTTTCATTTGGTTTAGCATACTAAGGGCATAATATCTTGATTTAGTTTCCACTGGTCCAGCTTGGGGATTGGTAAGTAGCCCCCAACGACCCCAATATTTCTTTTTATCCGGTGATAGACCGTCATATACTTCAAAGGTGAATAATTTATCAGCTCGATTAATTAAAAGCCTGGTTGTGGCAACAGTATGAGCTGCATTATAAACGCTATCGTTTAATGGTGAATTATTTGAGACTGGTCCCCATTCCGTCAAATATTTATCCAAAGTATAACCACCATTTTTAAATAACCAGGTATCCACATTGTCAATATCAGTTAAATAATCGGTCGGGGTAGTGGTATAACGGTGCCAAGAATAGAAATCGATACGAATTTTATTTTTGATCGTGTAACTTAAGAATTGGTCAACCCAATTTTTATAAGGTGCCGTAATTGCCGGACCGCCTATTTTAAAATTATTAACATTAGTTGCTTTTTGCGCTCCACCAACAGCATAAGAATAAAGGGTCCGATAATCTTTTGGACCATAAAGTTTCCAATTTCCAAACAAATCCGGTTCGTTCCAAACTTCGTAAATAACATTATTCAAATTGCGTTCAGATCGACCGCTATAATGTTGGACGGTTGCCCGAACGACGGAAGACCAATCATTCCAATCAGCCGGCGGACTGACAATATCAGTTGCGGCAATTGCCGGTGGCATATAAGACAGACTAAAGAAAGGTAATGCACCTGTAGCGAGTATTTGGTCAATCGCATTATCGAGTGCCCGCCAGTCATAAGATAATTTGCCGTTATTCTTAGATACCGGATTGTAGAAATCATAAAGGTGATCAATACGGATATACTTTGGCTGTAGCTTGGTAATTAAGGAATTTAATTCATTGAAGCGTAATTTCGTCTCTTCGCCACCTTGAGCCAAATTTTGCCAATAAGGAGTAAGTGTTCCCTGGTTATTATTGACATTGACAACAATATTGGCTTGTCTACCGAAAGCTTGCCCGAAATGAAATTGGACTTTTCCAATTTGATAGATTTCGTAAATTAAGCTAATGGTTAACAAAGCTAAACCACCAAAAGCAAGAATTTTTTTAATTGGCGGTTTCGTTTTTATCACTAAAATAAAGTATAACATTAACTTTTCTCTCGTCGCAATTGTAATTAAAAAGCCACTTGACAATCATTAGCAGTCGTGATAACTTATTGCTAATATCATTTTTTTCCAACAATACCTAAATTATGGAACCAACAGACCGTCAAGTCAGGATTTTGAAAGCGATTATTGAAGAATATATCGAAACAGCAGAACCAGTCGGTTCGGAAGAATTAGAAAAGAAATACTTTTTAGGCGTTTCTCCGGCAACTGTCAGAAATGAAATGGTTAAATTGACTGAGTCTGGATATCTTAAGCAACCACACGTGTCTGCCGGACGAGTTCCGACTAAAATTGCTTTTCGTTTTTATATCACTCATTTAATGGAAGAGAGAAAATTGACTGTTGCCGATGAAGTTGCGGCACGAGAGAAGGTTTGGGATTATCGTTATGATTTTGACCGATTACTGCATCACGCTACCCGGGCTTTGGCCGATCGTAGTCGGATGTTGGCTGTAGCCTCAACTGATCAAGGAGATGTTTACCATTCGGGTTATGCCAATATCCTTAATTTGCCGGAATTTTTTGACATTGATATTACTCGAACAATATTATCAATGTTGGATGAAGAAAAAGAAATAATTGGTATGCTTTCGAAAACTTTTGACGAGGAAACAGTTCATTACTTGTTTGGTAACGAACTGGGATATGAATTTTTAGAGCCCTGTGGAATGATATTTACCCGATTTAATGCTGGACCGGAGAGATCAGGGTCGTTGGGAGTTATCGGACCTAGTCGTTTGAATTACGCAGTTGTCGTACCCTTAGTTAAATACTTCGGTCGATTAGTTGAAGAATTAGCAAAAGCTTAACCTATGGCTAAATTGAAAAGTCGGTCTGAACAAAAAACGAATAAAGAAATTGAAACTTTAAAAGAGCAAGTTATTGATTTGGATAATAAATGGAAAAGAGCGGTAGCGGACTATTTAAATTTAGAAAAAAGAATTGAGAAAGAAAAACAGTTTTTTGTTTTACTGGCCAATTCCCAACTATTAAGGAATATAATTGATTTAGTTGATGATATAGACCGTTGTTCAGAACATCTAAACGATCAGGGTTTGTGTTTAACCAGACAGAAGTTTCATGATTTATTGAAAAATGAAGGAGTCGAACAGATCAATCCGGAAGCTCAAGAGTTTAATCCGGAAATAATGGAAGCGATCGAGCAGGTTCCCGGGGAAAAAAATAAAGTGGTTGAAGTTATAGACCCGGGTTATAAATTAGCGGAGAAAATATTAAGACCGGCAAAAGTGAAAGTAGGAGTTGGTGATAAGTGATTTAAGAAAGAAATTGTTAAATTGTTAAGAAATAATTAATTATTAAGTCAATTAAAAAGTTATAAATTATTTAGTTGACCTCACTTCGGTCCGATCAGATCGGACCTACGTTGGGGATAAAGGAAATAAAAAAATGGCAAAAATAATCGGTATCGATTTAGGGACAACCAATTCTTGTGTTGCGGTTATGGAGGCGGGTAAACCCAAGGTTATTCCGTCTGCTGAAGGGAAAAATACTATTCCCTCAGTCGTTGAACCAGTGAAAAATTTAGTCGGTGAAGTGGCCAAGAGACAAATGGTTTTAAACCCGAAAAATACGATCTTTTCCGTCAAAAGACTGATGGGTCGTAAGCATTCCGACAAAGAAGTCGAACGGACGATCAAAATGGTTCCCTATGAAATTAAAGCTGGCAAAAATGATATGGCAGTAGTGGAGGTTGGCGATAAAACCTATACACCACAGGAAATTTCCGCTAAAATTTTACAAAAGTGCAAAACCGATGCTGAGGCTTATTTAGGTGGGACGGTTACCGAAGCAGTTATTACTGTTCCCGCTTATTTTGATGATTCGCAGCGTCAGGCAACTAAACAAGCTGGAGAAATTGCCGGATTGACCGTCAAAAGAATTATTAATGAACCGACAGCGGCTGCTCTCGCTTATGGGCTTGATAAAAAAAACGGGGAAACTATTGCCGTTTATGATCTTGGTGGAGGCACTTTTGATATTTCTATTTTGGATATCGGTGTCGGGGTTTT
>Ga0247841_10005768_pt1 | contig 19689 bp, 23 predicted proteins | sample LaCruzMarch2015__2_FD_192410 | JGI IMG/M metagenome (GOLD analysis project Ga0247841, IMG submission 192410) | Freshwater microbial communities from meromictic Lake La Cruz, Castile-La Mancha, Spain - LaCruzMarch2015_18m | ecosystem: Environmental > Aquatic > Freshwater > Lake | place: Spain... | reverse complement strand
TGCATTCAGATTTATGAGTGTTTATGGTTTGAATGAAGGTCACAAAAAAACTTTTGCCAATGTTTTGTCTCAATTTATCTGGGAAATGGCTTGCGGTAGACCGGCAATTTTGTATGGTGATGGAACGCAAGAAAGAGATTTCACAAATGTCAAAGATATTGTCCAAGGAATTGAGTTGGCGATGATGTCAGAAAAAAGATATGGCTTTAATGTATTCAATATTGGGACGGCAACAGCGGTAAATTTGGTGAATTTAGTGGCGACAATAAACAAAGTAATGGGAATAAATATCCCGCCGCAATTGATTGAAAATCCGGTTAAGATGGGTTATATCAAAACTCAATTGGCAGGAATCGATAAAATTGCGACTGAATTAGGATATAAACCATCGGTGTCACTAGAAGATGGTATTAAAGAGATTGTCGATCATCTTGATCCAGCAAAAATACCATTAATGCAGAAGAAATAGTTTTTATTGATATTTCGGATCGAGTTTATTGTAGAGCTCTTTTATTTCCTGGGCTTTTTTGGTGGTAGTGACCAGGAGGGCGTCGGGAGTATCGATAATGACAATGTTTTTTAGTCCCATGGTCGCGATTAGTTTTTTGTCGCCAATGACGAGGCAATTTTTGCTTTCATGGTCGATATAATTACCCTTAGTGATCATATCTTGATTAAGTTGTTCCGAAAGAAATTCATAGAGAGCACCCCAATTGCCGATATCGCTCCAACCAAGATCGACTGGGATAACTAACGCTTTCATATCGGGTTGCTTAATGACAGAATCGGCTAATTGTTCTTTGGCCAGAGTTTCATATAGATTTTTGATAGATTCGATATCGCTATTATTTTTGATTAATTTGTCGATTTTTGAAAGGGTTTCAAACATTTCCGGACGGTATTTTTTGATCCAATTCATTAGGGTTTGAGCATGAGCAAAATAATTGGCGCTATTCCATAAATGACCCCAAGTGGAAACGTAACGTTTGGCGGTTTCTAGGTCAGGTTTTTCGACAAAAGAATCGATATTGTAGACTCGCTGATCGTTTATTTCATCAAAATCTTTACCGATTTTTATATAACCAAGGCCGGTTTCTGGAGCAGTGGGGGTGATTCCCAAGGTAACCAATCTATCGTTGTATTTTTCGATAGTGGCGAAACAAGCCAAGTTAGCTTTGGCAAAAGCGTCTTCGTTTTGGATACTGTGATCAGAGGGGAGGGTAGTAAAAATAGCGTCGGGATCTTTTCTCAAAAGAAAGAGGGCGATAAAGCCGTGGGCGGCAGTGGTGTTGCGGCTACTGGGTTCGATAATATAATTATCAAGAGGGACCTGGGGTAGTTGTTTCTGGATTTCTTTTTTATATTCAGGAGTAGCGGAGATAAATATTTGTTCTATAGGTAGAAACATTTTGGCGCGGTTGAAAGTTTCCTGTAGCAGGGTGTGGTCGGAAGTAAATTTTTCAAATTGTTTGGGTTTATTTTTTCGGCTTAATGGCCAAAGGCGAGTGCCTGAGCCTCCAGCCATAATGACAGCGTAATTCATATTCAATATTTTATCATAAAATACACAGAAACCCCCTCTGGAGAGGGGGTTTAAATTTGAGTTCAATCCGCCAAAGGCGGATTTCGTTAAAGTGTTACTTTAACTCAATTTGAGCACCAGCAGCTTCTAATTTGCCTTTGGCTTCATTAGCAGCTTCTTTTTTCATGGTTCCAAGGTCAGCGGGAACAGTGTCAACCAAGTCTTTGGCTTCTTTTAAACCTAATTCAGGTTTAAATTCACGAATGGCTTTGATGACGGCGATTTTGTTGGCACCGGCATTGGTCAAAATGACATCAAATTCGCTTTTTTCTTCGGCAGCAGGAGCCCCAGCAGTTGCGGGGTTGGCTGCGCCAACGGCGGCTGCAGGTGCAGCAGCGACGGCTTTGACGTCAAATTTTTCTTCGAGAGCTTTGACTAATTCTGAAAGCTCAAGAACGGACAATTTAGCAATATCATCGATAATTGCTTGTAATTTTTTATCTTCACTCATATTTTTTTATTTAAATAATTAATTAATAATATTATTTATTTCGCTTCGCGAGCCGCGCCCAGCGCGGTGGACTGCGATATTGCTTTAAGGGTTAAAACCAATTGGGTTTGGTTAAACTTACAAGCATAAAGCAATCTCTGTAAAGGATTAACTAAGCCACTGACCAATTGAGAAAGAAGAGCGGATTTGGAAGGTAAATTCAAAAAGGCTTTGAGTTGATCAACGGCAAGAAGTTTTTGTTCGTAAATGCCGTATTTAAAGCTGGTGACATCTTTGGACTTATTGATAGCGTCGAGTTCTTTTAGAGGAGCGACTTCATCGTCAAAACAGTAGGTGATTGAGGTTGGTCCAGTAAGGACTTGAGGTAATTCAATACCAATTTGTTTTAAAGCGAGGGTCAAAAGTGAGTTTTTGACGACCTCCATCGAACCGCCAGTTTCTTTAATTTTGGCGCGAAGCTGGGCAATATCTTCGGCTTTGAGACCTTGATATTGTATTAATGCGGCAGACTTAGCCTTTTTAAGGTTTTCGACGACTTGTGTAACTTGTTCTATTTTTTTTGTATTTGGCATAATTATAAAAAACCCCCGCACCGAAGATAGGGGATTAAGAAATCAACCTCGGTAGGATTTATTTTTGTACCTACGGTCTTCGGTAAGATGAAGAATTATATCATATAGTATAATATTGGCAAGAGATGAAAAATATGCAGTTGGTATTTGATTATGATGGTGTAATTGCCGATTCGATGGAGTTTATGGTTGGGGTGTTAAATGAAGTGGCAGCCGAAATAAATTTTCCAAAAATCACAAAAAAGGAGATAGTTTATTGGAGACAAAATGGACCGAGAGCGACTTTGAAAAAATTTAAAATTCCACTGACAAAATTTCCTGTTTTTTTTAGAAAATCGATAGCAATACAAAAAAGAGATGCGGATAAAGTAGAGTTTTTTGAAGGAATTGGTGAAATTATAAGAAAAATTAAGGAAAAAGGCATAAAAATTGGTATTTTATCATCAAATGATGTGGAAAATATAAAAATTAATCTAAAAAAGCATGATTTGGACATTTTTGATTTTATTGAAGGTGGGGCGATGTATTTTGGAAAGGCACAGAAAATCAGACAATTAAGGCGAAAAGTGGGTGATTTTGTTTATGTAGGTGACGAATTGCGGGATATTGAGGCATGCAAGAGAGTGGGGGTGCCGATTATCGCAGTCAGTTGGGGTTTTAATGATAAGAAAATATTAAAAGATGCCGATTATGTAGTTGATTCGCCCAAAGAATTTTTGAAATTGGTTTTAAGTTTGATCCAATAGGGTGATTGGCGGCAAAGAAGTTTTTCGTCGGATTTGTTTTTGAGTAAGTGCTTAACCAGTTCTTCTAGATATATTTGGTTTTGAGAGCCTTTTATTAGAATAGTAGCGTTTTGAGGAAAGGGATAATCAAAAAGTTGCCAATAATATTTATTGACAAGAGGTCCAACCCGAATAATAGTGTCGGCATATTTTTTGGCAATTTTCATTAATTTTTCATGTTCTTCGGGTGATTTTTTGCCGATTTCGCGCATGTCGCCAAGAACGGCGATGCGGGGAGAAGGGTAGGTAGCAAGAAGTTTGAGCATTTCAGTGGCGCTAACCAGCGAGGAATTGTAAGAGCTATCGATAATAGTGGAATTATTTATGCCTTTGAAAATAGAGCATCGGGAAGGGGGAAGTTTAAAATTAGTAAAATCAGGTTTGATGTCAAAGATTTTTCCGATTATATTGGCGACTTGATCATAGGTCGTAGATTGTAGCTCGTAGACTTTAGCCTTAGTGTGAATATATCTTTTAAGATCACTATGGTAGATGGCATAGCCGGAGGCGGGGAGGGAGTTGATTAATTTTGCCTTTTCTAAGGCAATATTTTCGATCTTATTATCAAAATTGGCCATATGGACTGAACTGACATTGAGGAAAATTCCGATATCAGGTTGGATTAAGCTGAGTAGGTAGGACATGTTTTTTGGTGGTTTGAGGCTGTCTATAGCCATTTCGACTATTATGATGTCATAAGGGGTCCAGTTAGCAATCAACTTAATTGGTGCTAAGAGGAGGATTATTGCCCAATTGATAGGGGAATAGTTGTTAATTTTGAGACCCAAAAGACTTAAGGGAACACCGGACTCGGAATTATAGTTTTTGGTGGTTAAGGTTTTGTACTTTGAACTTAAAATATGGTCGAGGGCATAGACAGTGGAGGTTTTGCCGGCCGAACCGGTGACGCCAATAATTTTTAGTTTTGGATTTATAATTTTTAATTTACAGGTTTGGAGTTTGGCAAAGAAGCGGAGATAAGAGAGGACAAGGGCGCCGAGATATTTTTGCATTAAAGTATTATATAATATCAAATGGCAAAAATTAGAGTAAAGGTGTTGATGGGGGGTGGGGGAGATGAGCATGATGTTTCGATAATGAGTGGCAACGAAGTAATGAGGAATTTGGAAAAGGAGAAATATGAGATTGTTGAGGATAATCCTGATGTGGTTTTTATTGCGCTACACGGTCGATATGGCGAGGATGGAACGATTCAAAAGGAATTTGAAGATGCAGGGGTTAAGTTTACGGGGAGCGGGTCAGAGGCGTGTAAATTGGGTATGGACAAAATTGCGTTTAAAAAATTTGCCAAGGAATTAGGAGCAACGGTAGTTGATGATGTTGTACATGCACCATGTGTAGTGAAGCCAAACGAGGGGGGGTCGAGTTATGGAGTGACGATAGTGACGCGAGAAGAGGATTTGGAATCAGCAATTGAGTTGGCAAAAAAACATGATGATCAAATAATTATTGAAGAGTATGTAAAAGGGACAGAGGTGTCGTGTGGGGTAATTAAAGATGCTTTGGCTTTGCCGGTGATTGAAATATGCCCAAAGACAGGTTTTTTTGATTATGAAGCGAAATATGTGATTGGAAAATGTGAGGAAATTGTGCCGGCGAGAATTCCCACTGAGGTTGCCAAAGAGATTCAAGATTTATCATCTTTGATTTTTAAGAAAATGGGATGTCGAGGGTTTGCGCGGCTGGATTATATCATAAGAAAAAATATTCCCTATTTATTGGAAATAAACATGATACCAGGGCTGACACCAAATTCACTTTTACCAAAAGAGGCGAGGGCAGCAGGAATAAGTTTTTCGCAATTACTGGATATGATTATCGAAGAGGCGAGGTAAAAATACAGTAGAGACGCGATATATCGCGTCTCTACATGGCTGTTCCATTGGTTTGATTGTCATTAAAAAGTTTATCTTTCACCCAATTATCTGGATTATTCTTAATATAATTTTTGATTTGATGATATCTTTTATCGTCAAAAATAACTTCGTCGAAATATCTGGATTGCCAACCGAATAATATTTTGTTTTGGGTAGCATATCTTTGAACAGAAGCTTTGTAGGTTCTAATAATTTTTGGAATTAATTGGTTTGATTTATTATTTATTTTTTTGAAATTTATTTGATTGGGGATAATATTATGTTTGGAATCATCATGTAGAGACGCGATATATCGCGTCTCTACATGAACCCTCGATGTCTTTACATTAACTCTCTGTGTTTTTGGATTATCACATGGTTTTGTAACTTCAATTATGCCGTGCACATGATTAGGCATAACCACAAATTCATCCAATTTTATATTATTAAAATGTCTTGTTATTTCTAACCAATTACTTTTGGCTACCAATCCGATTTCTTTCAACCTTATTTTATTGTTCTCTATTTTTCCAAAGAAGTTAGCGTTGTTATGGGCACAGATGGTAATAAAATATTTTCCGGGAGTTGAATAATCCCAATTGTTTAATTTTGAAGATTCAATTTTGTATCTATCGGCAAAACGATCATCCATGATTAATAATACAACGCCGGGGATTTCCATGTAGAGACGCGATATATCGCGTCTCTACATAAACACGAAAAGATTATGGAATATATTATTTGATTTCGACTTTGACGGAAGGGCCCATGGTGGCGCAGAGGGCGAGCTTTTTGATCTTGTTTGATTTGACAATTTTGATCAATTCTTCGACGTTAGCGATAATTTCTTCTGCTTTTTGGGAGACTTTGCCGACAACGATATGAATTACCGGAGCTTTTTTCTCAGTTTTGATTTGAGTTTTGGCAACGGATAATTTTTTGACAGAATCTTCCGGCTTGTCAGTTAAGGTGCCATTTTTTGGATTTGGCATCAAACCTTTTGGTCCGAGAGTTTTGGCAAAGGGTAAAAGTTTGGGCATGGTAGCCGGGGTAGCGATTAAGATATCAAAATTGATTTTGCCTTCTTTGATTTCGGCCAAAATAGTATCGTTCAGGACAACGATTTTTTTGCTGGCGGTTTCCAAATGGGGGAAAACGATATCACCGACATTGCCGATATCAAAAGTATTGATATGGGCTTCGATTTTGCCATCGAATTTTGAAAGAGAGGTTTCTTTGACGAGTAAGACAGCGTCTTTCAAAGGATAATACTTATTAATATCAACTAGCTTTTTGGCTTTTTGATATTTCTTGCCTCTAATTTTGGCCTTTTTTTCGGTCTTTTCGACCTTTTCGGCGACTTCTTCTGCCTTTTGAACAGTTTCTACAACTTGTTCTTCCACTTTTTGTTCTGTTTCTTTGACGACTTCAGTGGTTTTGCTTTTTTTTGTCATTTTTCTATTAATTCTTGATTACAATTTTTTAAAAAACGTTCAATGCTGTGCGTTGAAGAATTTTTTAAAAAAGTAATCTTCGAATTTTTTTTAAATTTTTAATTTTTAATTCGTAATTCGTAATTTTTAATTGGTTATTTCAACTCCCATGGAGCGGGCGGTGCCCATAACGGTATTTTTGGCAGCTTCCAAATCGGTGGTATTTAAATCAGGCATTTTGTTGGTAGCAATTTGCTCAACTTGGGCCATGGTTAATTTACCGACTTTGTCTTTGCCGGTGGTACCTGAACCTTTTTCGATTCCGGCCATTTTTTTGATCATGTCGGAAACTGGAGGTTTTTTGAGAATAAAGCTAAAGGAGCGATCATCATAGATGGTGATGATGGCAGGAATAACGGAACCTTTTTGAGAACTGGTTTGTTCGTTGAATTCTTTACAGAAATCCATGATTTTGATACCGTGTGGACCGAGAGCGGTACCGACTGGAGGGGCGGGATTGGCAGTACCAGCCTGAATGGCGAGTTTAACAACGCATTTTATTTTTTTTGGCATAATTAGATTTCCTTGCTAACTTGTAAGAAATCGAGTTCGACAGGAGTCTCTCTTTCAAAGAAAGAAACCAAAACCCGAATTTTGCCTTTTTCCTGGTCAATACTATCGATTGTACCGATAAAATCGGCGAAAGGACCATTGGTAATTTTGACGACATCGCCAATTGAGAAAGGTGTTTGGAATTTTGGTTTATCCTCTTCGGTAGTTTTGAGAATTTGTTCAACTTCCGGAGCAGAAATAGCCGATGGTTTGTTGTCGATACCGACAAAGCCGGTAACACCTTGGGTGGTGCGAACGGTAACCCAGGAATCATCGGTCAGAACCATTTGGATAATGACATAACCGGGATAGGTTTTTTCCTGTGATTTGATTTTTTGACCGCGTCTGATGACCATTTTGGATTGAATCGGGACAACAGCAGTAAAGATTTTGTCTTCTAGACCCATGGTTTTGACACGGGTAACTAGAGCGTCGATGACTTTATACTCGTGGCCAGAATAAGTATTGATGATATACCAGGCGGCGTCGACACTTGGCTCCTGAGTGGAGAGCTTAAAGATATACTCTTTTTTGTTTGTAATTGTAGAAGTATTGGGCATTAGTTTAGAATTTTAACTTGCCTAAAGAGGCAAAAGAACTAGTAAATAAATAATCAAAACCCCCTAGAATGAGGGCAATAATAGTAGATATGGATATTACCACAAAAGTGAGCTGAATTAAAGCCTCCTTTTTTGGCCAGCTGATATGTTTGAATTCAGCCATGACTTCCCTGATAAATTGAACTATCTGCTTCATGCGACTTATTATACCGTAGATGGGGAGAACATGCTAGAATGAGTGTTATGAACGCAAAAAGTACAAAAATTGATAAACATAACTATTATTTAGCGATTGCTCGGTCGATAGGACAAAAATCAAATTGTTTGTGCTCAAATCATGGCGCTTTGATAGTTAAAGATGATGCAATGATTTCTGCAGGATATGTCGGAGCACCGAGAAAGACGATGGATTGTATCGAATTGGGATTTTGTATTAGGAGAAAAAACAAAGTACCATCCGGTACTGGGTATGAGATGTGTCGTTCGGTGCATGCTGAGGCTAATGCGATTATTAATGCCGCCAGAGCTGGAGTATCGTTGTTAGGAGGGGATATGTATCTCCATTCGATGAACAAAGTTAATGTAAATGAGGCGACGGTGGTCAAAGCGTATCCGTGTTTAATGTGTAAAAAGATGATTATCAATGCCGGGCTTGAAAGAGTGATTTGTGGCAATGAGGATGGGTCTTATACTATGTATAAAGTGGCGGATTGGATTGCCGATTGGCAGGAAATTGAAGATATCAGACAAGACAAAGTAAAATACGGAGTTGATTACTATAAAGACGACAAAAAAAAGTGATTTGATTGGGTGTGAACTATTAAATAATAGTTGACAGACACTATGGGTAGCGTTTATGATAGAATACAAACACTATGATATGCCCATATTGCGGATTTGACGAGTCAAATGTTATCGAGAGCCGAGATGCTCTTGATGGAAAAGCTACCCGCCGTCGGAGGGAATGCTTGAAGTGCAAAAAAAGATTCACAACTTATGAAAAAGTGGGAGATATTGAGATAAAAGTATTAAAGAGAAATGGCAAAACCGAAGATTATCGCAGGGAAAAATTAGAGAGATGTTTGGAAAAAGCCTGTTGGAAATTAAGTTTTGAAGAAAGGAATAAAATAATTGATGAAATTGAAATGAAACTGTTAAATTGGCCAAGTATTGAAATTCCAAGTGTGGAAATTGGAAAAATAATTTTGGAATTATTAAAAAAATTAGATGCGGTTGCCTATATTAGGTTTGCGACGATATATCTAAAGGTTCAGTCGGTTGATGAATTTGAGCAATTAATTAAAAATTTTAAAAGGGAAAAATGTCTAAAGAAAAAATAAAAACCTTGATTAAAAGAGTCAAAAAAAGAAACGGGAAAGTGGTTAAATTTGTCCCGGGTAAGATTTTGAAGGCGGTTGAGGCGGCGTTTCGATCGGCTGGAGAGGAAAGTGTCAAAGGGGTTGAACAGGTGTTTAAAGATGTGATTACCGAAATTGACAAAAGATTTAATGGGACAATTATTCCGGAAGTTGAGCAAATTCAGGATTTGATCGAGGAGATATTGAAGAAAAATGATTTTGATGAAGTGGCAACGGCGTTTAAATTGTATCGAGAGTTGCATCGGAAAATGAGATTGATTTCGAGTTTGGTCGATTCGGATGAGTTGATTGATAATTATTTGAATCAAAGCGATTGGCGAGTCAAAGAAAATGCCAACATGACATATTCGTTGCAGGGATTAAATAATCATGTGGCATCAATAATCAGTGCTAATTATTGGATGAACAAAATTTATAACAAGGAGATTAGAAAAGCTCATATTTCAGGTGATATCCATATTCACGATTTGTCGTCTTTGTCGCCTTATTGTACCGGTTGGGATTTGAAAGATTTTTTGACGAAAGGTTTCGGAGGGGTGTCGGGAAAAGTGAACAGTAAGGCGCCAAAACATTTGAGGACGGCTTTGGGTCAATTAGTAAATTTCTTTTATACAATTCAAGGAGAAGTGGCGGGCGCGGTGGCGATGTCGAATTTTGATACTTATTTGGCACCGTTTATCAGATATGATAAATTGGATTACAACCAAGTTAAACAGGCATTGCAGGAATTTATTTTTAATATGAATGTGCCGACTCGGGTTGGTTTCCAGACACCATTTACCAATGTTTCTATTGATTTGGTGCCGACAAAAATTGTTGGAGAAGAGACGGTGATTGTTGGTGGTAAACCGACGAAAGATAAATATAAAGATTTCCAGAAAGAAATGGATATGTTTAATAAAGCTTTTGCCGAAGTGATGATGGAAGGTGATGCGCAGGGAAGGGTGTTTACTTTTCCGATTCCGACTTATTCGATAACCAAGGATTTTGATTGGGATAATAAGAATTTGGATACTGTTTGGGAAATGACGAGAAAATATGGCATTCCGTATTTTTCTAATTTTGTGAATTCCGATATGAGTCCCGATGATGCCAGATCGATGTGTTGCCGATTGCGATTAGATAATCGGGAATTGAGAAAGAGGGGTGGTTTATTTAGTGCTAACCCGTTAACCGGAGCAGTTGGGGTGGTGACAATTAATATGCCTAGAATTGGTTATTTAGCGAAACAATTTACCGGTAATTTGGAGCAGGCCAAGAAAAAATATTACACGATGTTGGGTAGATTGATGGACATTTCAAAAGATTCTTTGGTGGCAAAGAGGGAACAGGTGGAAATGTTGACCAATAAAGGACTTTATCCTTATTGTAGTTATTATCTGACGGAAATATTTAATCGAAATGGGGTTTATTGGCGGAATCATTTCAATACGATTGGCCTAAATGGTATGAATGAATCGCTGATAAATTTAATGGGAAAAGATATTACCGATCCGGAAGCAAAAGAGTTTGCAATTGATGTGATGGAATACATGAGAGAAAAGATTTTACTGTATCAAAAGGAAACAGGAGAGATGTTCAATCTCGAGGCAACGCCGGCAGAGGGAACAGCTTATCGATTTGCCAAATTAGATAAGAAATTATTCCCAGATATCAAGACGATGGGTGATAAGGTACCATTTTATACCAATTCGACACACTTGCCGGTTAATTATACCGATGATATTTTTACGGCTTTGGATCATCAGGATGCTTTGCAGACGAAATATAATGGTGGCACAGTGCTCCATGGATTTATGAGTGAAAGTTTGCCGGATATAAAATCGGTGAAAAAATTGGTAAAGAAAATTGCCGATAATTATCATTTACCATATTTTTCAATTACACCAACTTTTTCTGTTTGTCCGAAACATGGATATATGGCCGGGGAGCACGAGTATTGCCCAAAATGTGATATCGAGATAGGTTATAAAGTCGCCAAAAAAGGCGGAAAGGAGAAACATGCCCCAAAAGCAACGAACTAGGTGCGAAGTGTTTTCGCGCATTGTCGGTTATTTGAGACCGGTGTCGCAATGGAACGAAGGGAAAGCAGCAGAATATGCTGTCAGACGAACCTATAGCGCGACGGCTTTATGAAAATAGGCGGTTTACAAAAAACTTCATTTTTGGATTACCCCCACCGAATGGCGTGTGTCATTTTTACGGTGGGGTGTAATTTTCGGTGTCCGTTTTGTCATAATAAAGATTTAGTGGAAGGCATCAAAGTTGAAGAAATTAAAGAAGTTGAGATTTTTGAATTTTTGGAGCAGAGGAAAAACATTTTGGAGGGAGTGGTGATTACCGGTGGTGAGCCGACGATGCAGTCTGATCTAGATAAATTTATTAAAAAAATAAAAACAATTGGATATTTGGTAAAATTGGATACGAATGGAACGAATCCGGAGATATTAAAAAGATTAATTGATGAAAAATTAGTTGATTTTGTGGCGATGGATATAAAGGCGGATTGGGATAATTACAATAAAGCGACGGGGGTAAAAAGTAATTTGGAAAATATAAAAAAATCGGTAAAAATTATAAAAGAAAGTGGGTTGGAATATCAGTTTAGATCGACAATTGTGAGAGGGATTCATGATTCAAAGATGGTAAAAAATATGAAAAGAGAATTTCCTGGTTTAGTTTTACAAAAATTCAAAGCGCAAAATTGTCTAGATCCAAAGTTTTTGAGAACTAGGGAGTGGGATGAGCAAGAGTGGCTTGAAATAGCTGGGTAATAGTTCTGTCTAGCTGATCTTGTCGATTAATGACAATGATATTGGCAAGGTTGACTTCGTAAATTTCTCTTTGGGCTTTGACCCAACGTTCATCGACGATTTTTTGAGGATCGGCGACTTCTTCCCGATGACATCTGGATTCCAATTGGCTATAAAGTTGTTCACCGGATTCGGGACAGATAAAGATAAGATGATAATTGAAATTAGGAGCATGAGTCACCAGGGAATTAACGCCGCGCATGTCGCAGTTGATGAGGGGAATTTTTTTGATATTAAGTGAATCTCTAGAAATACCGTAATAGAAACCGTTTATATCGGGGTAACGAATGTATTCTATTAGTTTATTATCCTGGATCATTTTTTCGAATTCGGCTTGGGTGATGTAATTGTATTCGGTTTTATTGGGATCGCTCTTTCGTGGAGCCCTGGTGGTGTTGCTGACAACCCTTTCTACTAGGTCTTGATATTTGTCGACAAAAAGTTTGACAATAGTGGTTTTGCCGCAGCCGGTCGGACCGACGATGAGAAGACAATCTTTATATTTGGGATTTTTAACGACGGGTTTGATGGTATAGACGTTTTGGTTTGGATCGAATTTGACATGGATATTTTTGTCCAAAAAGCTACTGATATACTCGTGCATTTGGGTTATTATACTATATTTTCGTCTAAACCCCTCACCCCGACATTCGTCGGGGAGCTCCCCTTGACAGGGGAGCCGGACAAAAAAAGAAATATGATAAACTTGGTTGTATGAAAAAAATAATCGGAATTGTATTGCTGGTGTTTGTGTTTATGTATTGTTATAAAGAGCATGGGGGGAGGAGTATGAAACAGGTAACAGTAATCGGAGAGGCAAAAACGCAACAGAAAAATCAGGTGGCAACATATAATGCGGGTGTGAATATTACTGGAGTAAAAAAAGAGACAGTGGTGGCGGAAGCAAACAAAAAAATAGGGGATTTGATTAAAGCATTGAAAGATTTTGGTATTCCTCAGGCCGATATTCAAACTCAAAGTATGACTTTGAATGAAGAGGAAATTTATCCGACAAAAAATAAACAATGGAGAGCATATAACGCGATTGAAATTAAATTAAGAGATACGACCAAGGCAGGGGAGTTGACCGATTTATTAAATAAAAGTGGGGCGAATAATGTTTATGGTCCGAGTTATGCCTTTGAAGATACCAATGAAGCGGGTAAAACGCTTTATGATGCGGCCATTAAAGATGCTCGAGAAAAGGCAGAAATGATTGCCAAGGCATCAGGAAGGAAATTGGGCAAGGTGATCAATGTGATTGATGGTGGGAGCAATAATACTTATCCGATTTATGGAATGATGGATTCGGCAAAAGGTGGGGTTGGTCTGGGTGAGGGAGCCGTAGTCGAACCCGGTTCGACAACCGTCAGCAAATCCATGACAGTGGTGTTTGAGATGAAATAATTATTCGTTCTTGTCGATGTATTGCTTGCGTTTGATATAGAAGAAGCCGAGGATGATGAGGGCGAGGATGACGGTGAGTAGAGATTCAATATTGCCAAGGCCTTTGGCTAAATCGAGGAATGTTTGACCCATTTTGTAGCCGATAAAACCAAGAATGGTGGCGCGTATAATTAGGGCGGTAAAGACTAAACCAAAAAAACGAAGGGGATTGTAACGGAAGAGTCCGGCCATGCCGGTAATGATTGAAACCGGGACAATGGGGATGGAGGCACCGAGGAGGACAAAAAGTTCATCAGACATGGTTTTTTTGAAATCTCTTTGGATTTTGTCGACGAGTTTTTTGCTGATGCCGACATATTTGCCAAATTTATCCAAAATCGGATGGCCGCCGTAATAGAAAATAAAGAAAATGACGGCGGTACCGAGGGTGGCGCCGATAGCGTAGGGAATGGCGACTTTGGTAATAACGGTTAGGAGTGAGGGTAAAAATGAAGCGTGGAGGCCATAGAGAGAGGCGCCGCCGGCCATAGAAATTACCGGAGAGGGAATGGGAACGATAACTTGTTCGATAATGCCGCCACCGATCATGGCAGTAAATAAATTGCGGTTAACCATCAGAAGTACGTACTCGAGAATTTTTTCCATATGAGATAGAATAGGGAATATTATGATTAAAGTCAAACTGATAGGATATACAAAAGATCCAGAACAAAACGTGACGGCGGCAATACGCCAGTGTTATAGTCCGGTAGGGGCAAATGAAATTAAAAAGAAGGTTGATAAAGGCACAATCGAAAGATTGATCAAACAAGTTTTGGGATCAGGGCATACCTCAACTATCGAACATGCCAGTTTTACTTTTGCGATCGAAGGTGTGTCGCGAGCTTTGACACATCAGTTGGTGAGACACCGGATGGCGTCTTATTCACATCAGTCTCAGCGATATGTAGATCTTTCTAAAAATAAATTGATTTATATAACACCACCGACAATAACCGGCAATAAAGATATAGAGAAAGAATACAAAAAGACGATGAAATTGATCGAGAAGCAATACAAAAAAATGATTGAGTTGGGAATTAAACCGGAAGATGCCCGCTATATTTTGCCAAATGCTTGTGAAACCAAAATTGTGGTGACAATGAATGCGAGGGCATTGCATAATTTTTTCAGAGAAAGATGTTGTACTCGGGCTCAATGGGAAATTAGGCAACTGGCTAATTTAATGCTTAGCGAAGTGAGGAAGGTAGCACCGAATATTTTTCAAAATGCCGGAGCGACTTGTGAGACGGAAAAAATATGTTGGGAGGGCAACATGAGTTGCGGCAAATATAAAACAATTAAGGGAGCGCAATTGCTATCTAGAATATGATGGGAAAATTGATCGTTATTTACGGAATGAATAATTTGGGGAAAAGTACGGTGGCGAAAGGATTGGTGGAATTTTTGAAATCAGAGGGTAAAGAGGTGGTGTATTTGAAATATCCGATTTATGATTTGGAACCGACAGGACCAAGAATTAACAAATATTTGCGCGAGGGAAATCCGGAGGGCTTAAATTCAGATACAGTGCAGGAACTTTATGTCCAAAACAGAAAAGATTTTGAACCGCGATTGTCATCAATGCTTAAAGATGGCAAATGGGTGATAGCCGAGGATTATGTGGGGACGGGAATTGCCTGGGGAATGATTGGCGGGGCAAGTCTTGAGCGGATGGAAAAAATAAATGAGGGATTAGTTCAAAGCGATTTGGCAATATTATTAGATGGAGAGAGGTTTTTGACCGGTGTAGAAGAAGGTCATACGCATGAAAGTGCGATGAGTTTATGGGCAAATGGAAGGCAAATTTATTTGGATTTGGCGGCAAGAAATGCTTGGCAAATAGTAAATGCCAATGAAACAAGAGAGCAAGTTTTGGAAAAAATTGTTACAATAGTGAACAATTATGGACAAAATATTTAAACTAATCGAAAAAGAAAACAAAAGACAGTTAGAAGGAATTAATTTGATTCCAAGCGAAAATCTGACGTCTCCAAATGTTATCAAAGCAGTTGGCAGTTGTCTGACCAACAAATATGCCGAAGGATATCCGGGTCGACGCTATTATCAGGGAAATAAAATAGTTGATGAAATAGAGCAATTAGCGATAGATAGGGGAAAGAAGCTATACGGCTTTGAGCATTTAAACGTTCAACCTTATTCGGGAAGTCCAGCCAATAGTGAAGTGTTGATGGCCTTATTGGAAGTTGGCGATACGATTTGCGGACTTAAATTATCGGCGGGAGGACATTTGACTCATGGACAACCAAAGATTACTTTTTCGGGAAAATATTTCAGAAGTGTTCAATATGATGTCGATACCGATGGAAAAATTGATTTTGATAAATTAAACGAATTGGTCCAAGCCGAGAAACCAAAATTGATTTTTGCGGGAACGACAGCTTATCCATATATTTTGGATTTCAAAAAATTTGCCAAGATTGCCGATAGTGTTGGTGCCTGGTTAGTGGCCGATATTTCTCATATTTCCGGATTGGTGGTAACAGGACAGCATCCAAGTCCGGTGCCGTATGCTCATATCGTAACTTCGACGACTCACAAAACATTGCGTGGGCCACGAGGGGCAATTATCGGTATTACCAAAAAAGGAATGGAAAAGGATTCAGACTTGGCAAAAAAGATTGATAAAGCAGTTTTTCCGGGAATGCAGGGTGGGCCGCACGAAAATATAATTGCTGGAATTGCGGTCGCTTTTGATGAAGCGAGCAAGCCAAAATTTGTCAAATATCAGAAACAGATAATAAAAAATGCCTATATTATGGCAGAAACGTTTAAGAAATTAGGTTATCATGTGTTTGGGACAGAAAATCATTTGATGCTTATCGATGTTGGTTTAAAGAAAGGGAAAGAGGCGGCGGTACTTTTGGAAAAACATGGAATTTATTGTAATGCCAATACAATTCCGGGTGAACAGGGAAGTCCGCTGGAACCGTCGGGAATCAGATTGGGGTCACCGATGGAGACGAGTAAAGGGAAGAAGGAAAAAGATTTTATCGCGATCGCCAAAAAGATCGACAAAGTGTTAAAAAAGATGTGAGTCTTGACAAATGTATGACATTGTAATACAATAATTTATGATTGTGATTGATGATCTAATTTGGGATGAATGGAACATTGGTCACATCAAAAAACACAAGGTAAAACCAATCGAAGTTGAAGAAGCTTGTGAGAATTTACTGGAAGTATTTAGAAGTTACAATAGTAGATTAATAATTTTAGGAAAAACTAATAAAAAGAGAATATTGGCCATAATTATGGCACAAATTGATAAAAATAGTTATTATGTTGTAACGGCTCGCGATGCGAGCCGTAAGGAGAGAAAGTTATATGAAAACAAAATTAAATAAAATACCGAGTTTCAAAGATATGAAAGAGGAGGCAAAATTTTGGGATAAAAATGATATTTCTGATTTCTTGCCAGAAATGAAAAAAGTAAAAATAGTTTATAAAAAGAAAGTAAATAAAGAGGAAATGGTAGTGGTTAGGGTACAGACAGATATCAAGAATAGGCTAGAAAAAATAGCCGATAGTCAGGGTTTGGCTTTGTCAACTATGCTTAGGATGTGGTTTATCGATAGACTTAAACAGAACGTACGCAGCTAAAATAAAACCGAGATATTCTAATATTTGAGGCCAAAAGAGATAATAGATCGTAGATCGTGGATCATAGATCGTAGAAGAAGGCAGAAGCCAGCCGTTGGACCAGTTATTGACAAGGACGTGGGGGCGAGAGGGAATTGAGATCCAACCGGGATGGTAGGATTGTGGGAGGATTTGAATATTTTTGGGTTTGTTTTCAAAAATCGGTGAAGTAATTTGCTTGTAATCTATCGGAGTAAAAGTTATTTGAGCCAGTTCGTTTTTGGTTTCATAGTCACCCAATGAAATATTGTCGGTAGTGACAGTGTAGCCGATCAAATCGTCTTGTGGCGGAATCAGATAATAGTCCCAAGCGAAGTCTTTATTTTTATTTAATTGTTCGAAAACGGTACAAATGTTGTTGTAAATGTTTTTGATGCAAATACGTAAAGGAAGTCCAGTGGTATATCGGCTTTGAAAACCGACAATGTAGGCTTGGTTATGAGGAAGATCGAAAAGATTGAAAAATCCGCCGGTGGTTTCCTCAAATGATTGATAAGTTTCGGCTTTATCCAAAACGGCGATGGTTTTGGTCCGATCGAGATATTTTTCAATTTTATTTATGTCGACTTTTTCGTTTTTGTCGAGTAGACCGAAGTCGGGTTTATCAGAATAATATGGTAGGGGATTAGTGTCCCAATAATTCCAAAGATAAGGCTGTTTGACATAGTTGTTGATTATGTTTGACGTATTAATTTGATTTTTTATATTAATTTTGTAGATTTTTAAAAAGTTAAAAGTTTTGTCCTGAGTAATTATTTTTTGTTTTTCAAGATTGTCTAACATGTCTTGGATTTCGTTTCCGAAAAGAATTTGATCACGATTTTTGAGATAAGGGGTGATAATCGATTGGTCCCAAAAAAGATATTTCATATTGTATTTTTTAAGAGTAGCGATGAATAAATCTGGATTTTTGGAGTATAAGGAATAGAAAAATTCACGATAGGCCTCTTCGTTTTGGGGTGCCCAACGATCGAAATCACGATCCAAAATGGGCTGCTTAAGCCCAAACCAGACGAAACCGGCGCCCTGATAGCCCCAATTATAGTACTGCCAGCCGGTGAAATTATGGAGAGGCAAGGGGAGGACGGTTCCCGATGGTAATTTGTTCATATAATCCCAAAATTGAAAATATTGGGAGGGTAAATTAACTTTCATCTTTGGAGAAATTAATTGGCCTTGGAAGATAGAGGAACCATATATTAGCAAGGCTAAGATAATGACAATATTTAGGTATTTATATTTAAAAATGCTCAAAAAATAGGCTAAATAGATAGTTAAACCAAAAATATACAAAATGGATATTTTGGTAAAAATGAAACGAAATGATTCTTCAAAAATGGGAAATTTGATGAGAAAATCGAAGAGGTAAGAAAAGGGGGGAGTGTGATTCATTAATAGAACAAAAGGGATGATAAAAAAAGGTGAGAAGTAAATTAGGTTTTTATTTTTTTTGAAAAATGACATGATTAAGCCGCAAAGAGAAAGAAAAAATACAGTGTAACCGATAAAGGGAATTTTGGGATTGGCAAGAAGTTTTTCGAATTGGGAATTTTGGGGATTATAGATTTGCCAATTGAAATAAAAACCTCTGACGAGGGCGACATCGCGAAGATAGCCGGTGGCACGATTTTGGAGAAGATATTCCTGAGAATAGAGGCGATTAACCTTTGTGTTTTTGGGAATGGAGCTACTGGAAAAGATGTAATAAATATTTGGCAAAAGCCAGAAAGAATTAATTAATAAGGTATAAATTATTAATTTTTTAATTTTTGATAAGCTGTTTTTGTGTTGGAGAAAGTATGTAAACAGAAAGACGAGATAGACGGCGAAAAAGGCGTACCAGAGATGGGCGGCGTAGGCCTGGGGGGTGGCGAGAAGGGTCGTGAGAGAAAAATATAGAAGTGCTTTTGGTTTTTTGTTTTGTAAATATTGAAGGGAAAAGAGAATTATAAATGGCAGGGCGGCCCATTGGGTGGGGAACATTTCGAAAGGGACATAAAATTGTTGGATAGTAGAGAGATTGAAGATATAATAAATGGCGGCGGTAAAGGCGATGAGATTGTTTTTGAATAAATGTTTGATTAAATAGTAGATGCCAAGTGGGCCAATTAAAAAACAGAGAAAGATGTAGGCGTAACGTAAGAAATTTAAAGGCATGATAAAGTGAAAGAGCCATAATAATAGTACTCGAGGTAAATCGGCCATGTGGCTGTGACCGGCGATAGCGCCGAGGCCTTGTTCGTAGCGCCAAACACCGTTGATTAGGCGGCCAAAATTGAGGGAAAAATTGAGTTCGGGATGAAGTGTGTCCCAACCGGTCAAGAAAGTGTTGGATTTGTAGTTGAGGGCGCAGATGCTTAGGCAGAGAATTATCAGAATTAAAGGGTAGATGTGTTTTTTGACAAAGGGCATTGAGTAAGTATAGCGTAAAAAGAAAAAACAGAGAACAACGCAAAACATGCAGAAAAATTTACCAAGGAGGTAAACCTTTTGTAGTTTTGCGTTGTCCCATCGAT
>Ga0247841_10005767_pt1 | contig 19690 bp, 20 predicted proteins | sample LaCruzMarch2015__2_FD_192410 | JGI IMG/M metagenome (GOLD analysis project Ga0247841, IMG submission 192410) | Freshwater microbial communities from meromictic Lake La Cruz, Castile-La Mancha, Spain - LaCruzMarch2015_18m | ecosystem: Environmental > Aquatic > Freshwater > Lake | place: Spain... | reverse complement strand
GGCGCAGGATTTGGGCTCTTGCAAAAGCTCATGCAGGAATTTGGGATCGAGGAAGGAATGAATGCAAAAGAAGGCGAATTTTCAACCATTGCTGAATTCCAGGCGAGCGCAATGGCAAGGGCAGAAGGAATTGATGAAATGATAGAGGACGCAAAAACAGGGAAGACAATCGGTGAAAGGGCAAGCGGGGCAAAAATTGCGCTCAAAAAGGCAAAAGAGCTGGAGAAGGAAACTGGAGAATACTGCGGGGAAAGCATTGAAAAACTCAAGGCGGCATGCGCGCAAAAGGCAGAAGAAATCTTGAAAAAGATTGAAGGGCTGGAAAAAGAAAGCGAAGGATTCTTTGAATTGAGGGTTCTGGAGGAAAAGGCAAAGGCTGCAGGGAAAGGAAGGTTTGAAGAATGCGGCGAAATGCTGGAAGCCCTTGAGAATGCAAGACTCAAGGCTGAAGACAGTGCAGGATACAGCGCATTGGCTGGGAAAGAAAGCGGGCAATGCATGGAAGAAATGGGAAATGCGATGGAAAACTACAAAATTGGGGGAATCTACGAAAGATTTGCATTGCTTGAAGAGGCAGCAAAATACTGGCAAAGCCCTGAAAAAACAAGGGAAGAATGCGAAAGCATAAGGAAAGATTACATCAAGGAAGCACGGCAGCTCTCGCAGGAGACTGAAAAGCTTTGGGCAGAGCTTGCGGGCGAAAAAGAGATTGCGGCTGAAAAGCAGGGAGCGGCCGGAAAAAAAGCAGAAGAGACAGCAAAAAGCCTTGCAAAATACTTCCTTGAAGGCAATGCGGAAAGCATTTCAAAAAGGCTGGCGCTAAAGGAAGAAATAGAACAAAGCATCCAAAGCGCGATTGACGGATTAAGGGAGCAAAGGAAAGAGAGCGCAATAAGGCAAATTCGGGAAAGCGTGCAGATAAGCGCGGGAATTGAAGGCATTATTGAGGCTGGAAAAAGCGCAAAGATAAAGTGCAGGATAGTTGTCGAAAGCCCAATGGCGATTATGGAAAAATTCAGCATAAACTTGGGAAAAAAGGCGTGCGCAGAAATTCGGGGAGAAAATTACTGGACTGAAAGCGACTCAAACTCCACAATGCTCTGGCTGAACGGAATTGAAAAGGGGATTCTTGAAATAGGGTTTGAATGCGAAGGAATTGCCGCCGAAATAACGCAGGAAAGCACGAAATGCATTTTCGCAAGCGAGGAAAAGGCGCTCTTTGAAAGGAAAATAACTCTAAAGCTCAATGCCGCAGGCTATGCGGGCGCAGTCCTGGTCAGCACTGAAATTCCTGAAAGCGCAAAGGCAAGGGCGCTGAGTGAAGAAAAAGAAATCCAAATTTCAAGGAATGGAAGAAATGCAGAGCTTCTTGTGGAAAGCGCGCAGGACTTGCAGGAAATAACCTTGCTGTTTGAGATTGCAAGCCCGATGCAAAAGCAGGCAAGGCTGGCTGAAGAGAGCCAAGAGTACGGAAAGGACTACAAAACATTCGAGGTCATTGCGGAAAACAAAAGCGGAATGCAGCTAGAGAATGCGAGAATTCTGCTTGAGTTTGCAGAAGGCGCTGAAAGCATAATCGCAGAGGAAGAGAGCGGAAAAGAGGCAAAAACAGGGAAGGGAATTTATGGACTGGCAATAACGGGCCAGAGCCTTGGCGCAGGAGAAACAAAGAAGTATTTTGTCCGGACAGTTTTTGAAAAAGACTTGTTTGACTGGCAGGCAATAATGCAAGAGTCTGAAGCCCTGCTGAAAGAAATTGCAGAATCAACAGGAATTGATTCCATAAGAGACAGGGCAATGGAGCTGCTCGAGGAAAATGAGCTGCTGATGCAGGAGTTCAGCGGAAAAAACAAGCAGGAAAAGGACAAAGCGCTCAAAATAAGCCAAAATGCAAGAGAGCTCGAGGCAGAGCAGAAAAGCAAGGAAGCAAGCCAGAAAACAGCAGGCGGAGGAACAGCGGGTGCAGGAACCGCAGGAAAAAGTGAAGGCAGCGCGGAAGCTTTGGAAAAAATAAAAAAAGCAGAGTCAATTGTGAAAGAGCTGAAAAAAGCAGGGTTTGACACTGCAAGCCTGGAAAAGGAAATTTTTGCAGGCAGGCAAACTGCCGAAGCGCTGCTTGCAAAAGCAGGCATTGAAGAAGCAGGGCAGGAAGCAGAAAGAATCCTGGAAATTGCCGGGCGAGAAAAAGAAAAGGCAATCATCAAGGCAAGGGAAGAAATCAAAACAATTGCGGAAAGAATTCTTGAGTTTGCAAAAAACTCTGAAAGTGCAGGGGCAGCCGCAGAAAGGATTGTTAAAAAAATGCAGGGATTTGGGCAGAAAGAGTTCAGCGAAATGATGTACGTGCCCCCAATAACACTGCAGGAGGCGGAAAGGGCAGGAATAGAAATTCAGGCCATGAAAGCCCAAGAGGCAAAGGAAGGCATTGGGGAAATAATGCTGCTTTCAGACAGCAACCAGGCGCTTGAGGCGCTGCCTGAAGCAAGGGAATTGATTGCAAAGAACGAAAAAAACTGGAAAAGGGCGGCAGAGCTTTCGGAAAAACTGGAAGCCGCCGAAAAAAAGCTCGAAAAAGACTCGCAGGAAATAGTTGCAGGCGCAAAAGAGGCTGGAAAGAATTCAGCAAACAAGAAAGTGGAATTTTTGCTTGAAAAGGCAAGCGCGGAGCTGGAGAACAAAATGCCGCTGAAAGCGATGCAGTACGCAAGCTATGCCACGGCGCTTGCAGGAATGGGCGAAGGGTTCACAATGCCGGAGCTTCCAATAGCGCTAATACCGCTCATTGCAATAGTGGGAACTGCTGTTTTTGTCAGGCAAAAAAGGGAAAAAACAGAAAAAGAAAGGAAAGAAAAAATAATGAAAATTGCAAGAAAGGCGCAGGAATGATCATTTCCTGAATTTTGCCAAATAGTCGTCATGGCACTTTTCAGAGCAAAAGCCCCTGAGCCAGGCGCTGGAGCCGTCGTCATCCATTTCCTTGAGGCAATTCATGCACTTTCTGGACTTTGGAAGGCCATACTGGGCCATTGAGCCCTTGTTTCGGAAATTTTTGGAATCTATCATAAACACCACAAGCCAAGAAATGCCCAAAACAGATTTTAAACATATTTTTTGAAAAGAAAAACAGAAAATCTTATGTAGATTGAGATTGCTTTAAAAGCAGGAAAAAACATCAGAAAACCATGCAAGGCACAAAAAGAGTTTACATCCAGTCGGGAATGCACTTCATAATCGGGGCAATACTGCTCACGCTGTTCTTCTGGACATTGATTGAAGGGCTGATAGAGCAAGTGGCCATGAACGACCACAGGATGTCGCTAGCATACTATGCGCTTTCATTCCTTGCAGGACTTGCAACATACTACAACATCAGCAAGGCAAAGACACTGTTCCATTACGCAAAGCTCGCATGATAAGGCCGCAAAGCAATTGTGTTTTAAATAACAAAAAGCTAATTCTAAAGCATGCAAGAGATTGGGGAAATAGAAGGCGTGAAGGCGGAGCGGCTTGGGGCACAAGAAGAGTTAGGCACTACAAATTCTGAAGAGCACGCTCCGCAAACGCAAGGCGCAGAAAGCAAAATCAAGGAAGAGCTATCGCAGGAAAGCCAGACTCTCCTGAAAAAATTCAGGCAGGAAATAATGATAGCAGGCTATTCAAAAAGGACAATTTCAATGTATGAAATGTACGTCAAGGCATTTCTCAAGCAGCTGAAAAGGCCGGCAGTACAGGCTGAAAGGGAAAACATCATAGAGTTCATGGCGGGAATGAAGGAAAGAAACAACAGCAACGCGACACTATCGCTCGCTCTCTCTTCGCTGAAATTCTTTTACCATAATTTTTTGCACAAGAAAATAATAGAAGACATCAAAGTCCCAAAAAAGGCAAAAAAGCTCCCAGTAGTATTGACAAGGGACGAGCTAAAAGAGCTGTTCAAGGCAACAAAGGCCGGAAGGAACAGGATAATACTGGAATTCCTCTACAGCACTGGCTGCAGGGTTTCAGAAGCAACAAGCATCAAGACAGACGATTTGGAATTCAGCGAGGGAATTGCAAGAGTCAAGGGGGGAAAAGGCAACAAGGACAGGCTAATAGTGCTTTCAAAGGAATGGATGTCAGAGGCAAAAAAATACTTGAAAAGAAAAAAAATCAAAAGCGAATTCCTGTTCAGCAAAAAGAATGGAAAGCCAATAAGCGCGGACACTATACAAAGAATGATAAAAAAGGCCGCAAAAAAGGCTGGAATCACTAAAGAAGTGACGCCGCACAAGCTAAGGCACTCTTTTGGAACGCACCTGCTTGAAAACGGGGAAAACATCAGGAAAATCCAGGAGCTTTTAGGCCACACAAACCTTAGCACAACACAAATTTACACCAGAGTCACAACAGACGAGCTCAAAAAAGTCACAAGCCCTTTTGATGCATTGAAAAAAAAGAAAGAAAAGAGTGAAAGCGTGGAGCAAGGAGCCAAATAAAACGAGTTAGGCACTACAAATTTACATTAAAAAGAACAAAATAAAACACAGTAATTTTAGGACACGCCTCTGCAATTCAACAAACCCCGCAAAACGCAAAAACAACAAAATTATGTTGAAATGAGGAGTGTTTAGTTCCGCTATTTTTCAAATGCGTGTGATTTGGAAAGAGCTAGAAAGGTTTAAATAGTTTCATGAATTAATTATAACGTTCCAAAATCAGGAATTATTTTGAATAATGGGGTGAAAGCATGACAGCTAGGATATCAAGGCTTTTTGGAATGGATATTTACACACAAAATGCCGAATATAAGGGAAAAATCTTTGATCTTGTGATAAATCTGGAGAAAGGCAGAATAGAGACAATAACAACAGAGCCTTTAAGGGTTAGAAGCAAGCAAGAGGCAAAAAAGATTATTTCCGAAAAAAGCATTCCTTACAGGACTGTAAAGTCAGTAAAGGATATTGTGATTGTGGATCCTTCAAAAGCAATGGAAGTAGAGGAAGAAGAGGCGCCAAAGCCACAGGCTCCTAACTACAGATACCAAAGAAACAGAAGGTAAACAGTCAATTTTTAGTTAAATTTAAATAAAAGAATAGCCATATTACTTATGTATTAATATTATACATAAGTAATTGGTTTTTGATATTTAATAGTAATAGTGGAATTGAAGGGTGTGCGCTTGGCTGAGAAAAGCTATTTTATTCAATATAAGTTCATAATCCCTGAAACAATGAGCCATTCAGCTTACACTTACCAAAAGCTTTTCAGGGCAATTTACGGCTACACCCAAAGAGTGACAAAAAGCAACGGCAAAACATACTCTTACCATAGAAATGGAATACTATCCACTGTTCCTTTCATAAAGCAGGGAAAAAACTGCGTCATCATTCCTCCAGAGGTCTTTTCAAACCTAAAGAATTTCTTCCAAACAGGCAATAATCCCACTCACAAATGGGAGATAAAAGGCGACTGGAAGGCAGTATATTACCTTAATGAAAAAGACGTAGACGACGGCCTTGTAGTAAAATCCCTTGAAGAGCTTCTTGACAGGAGCTATATTGTTTCTGCCTCGCAAAGCCCTGGAAAGCTAGAGGAAGAAGTAAAGGCAATCATTGGAGTAATCCAGCAAAACCAGAAAGTCGACGAATCATACAAAAAGCTTGTCTTTGAAAATGCGCAAAAAATAATCCAGCTGCCCTGGTTCAGGCAGCATTACTCCAAGTCTGACAGGCTAATGCAGTTCAACAAGAGCTTTAACGAGCTTAAAACACTCTGATTTTTTTGCCCGATTTTAATCCTTAAAAGCGCAATTTATCTTTAGGAAACCTGTATTTCCCTTGCAATTTCCGCTTTTTTCTTAAGCTGCTTCAGCGCAATGAGGAGCTCTTTTTTTCTCCACTTTCTCTTTCCGCCAACATTGGAGACTTCAAAAAGCCCGCAGTCCACGAGCGTTTTTATGTATGGGTAAAGGCTTCTTTCATTCTGGTATTCTGTGTTGAACAGCTCTTTCACTCTGCGCATTATCTCATCCATTGAAACCCATTCTTCAAATCCAATGACGCTTGCAAGGTGGAATGCCTGTGTGTTTTCAACAAATTTCAAGTGGTCCCAGATGCTGTGGATTTCGCTTTGCTCTTCGCTTTGGGACTCATAAATCGTTTTTTCGCTGGATTGGCCCATTTCCTGCCTTTTTTTGAAAAAACCCATTATTTTGGCCAAAAATCCCACAAAAAAACCTCATTATAGTAATGATGGTAGTTACTTAAATACTTTACGCTCATTACTCCTCATTACGCGTCATTATAGTAATTACTTAGTTGGTTTGTCTTTGCTGTTTTTGAGTTTTTTGTTTTTATCAAACTGTAGTGCCTAACTTGTTTAGGTGTATTTTTGATTGTTGCTTTTGCTTCTTTGCGCACTCCGTGCTTGAAAGCAATGCTTGGTTTTTGAATGGTTTTCAAAACCCTGTAGTTTGGCTTGTTTATTGAGTGTTTGGTTTTTATCAAGCCTGAATTATGTTTAGTTTTTGATTGTTGCTTTTTTGCTTGTTTTTTAGAATTTGTAGTGCCTAACTTTAATTCCTTAAATAACTAAGTGTGTGCGGTTGAACGTGCTCCGTAGTTAAAATTAAGTGATATTTAAGTCTTTTTTGTAAAATTAGGTTAAATTAACTGATATTTTACTATAATTAGTTTTTTTTGTTGTTTAATGGAGTTTTAAGGGCAGCCAGACCCTTTGTTTTTTGTTAGCGCGGGAAGGATTTGAACCTTCGACCTCCGGGTTATGAGCCATCCGCAATCGTGTTTTTACGATTTCGACGGGCACTCCTGGCTGCCCTACCGCGCTATATTGCTTTTTTTCCTATTTACAGCGTGATTCGGGCTTTTTTTATTCCTGCTTGTTTTTCTAACAATTGTCCTATTTTTAGTGTTTTTGCAGCACTATTTTCCTTAATATTTCCATTTCTTTTTTTATTATTTCTGATTTTTGGCTGTTTTCCCTGGCCATTTTTTTAGTGTCTATCAATTCCATTTGCTTTCCGCATTCAGGGCATTTGAACTTGTATTCTGCGGCTATTTCAAAGGCAAACTGTGTGCATTTGCTTCCGCACCTGAATTGCTCGTAATTTTTCTCAAATGTCTGTTTTTTCTCTATTTTTTCCATTTCTTCCGCTTTTTGCTCCAAAAGCAGCTCTGCTATCCTCTTTGTCCTGATATTCCAGGTGTAATTGTACCATCCGCTTCTCTTGGTTTTTGCCTTGTTGTAGCAGGCAATTCCCCTATAGTGCAGCTGGTTGAGTATTGTCCTGATTTCTGTTATTTTCAGCGGAACTTTCTTGCTTATTTCTTCGTCTGTGATGTCCTTGTTTTTTTCAATGCAGACTTTCACAAGTTCCGGCGCGTTCGGGCCTGCCACTGTCGTTAAAAAATCCTTAGTTATGTTTAACCCAAGGATTTTTTCTTTCAACACTACCCCTTCTCTATTATTTTTTTAGAGCGAGCATCTTTTAAATATGGGTTTATTTGCTCAAGTTCTGCACTTGTTTTCCCCTCGGGCTTGGAACTATTTTTCGCTCCGCCTTGCTGAATTCTTTCTCAAGCTCTTTTCCTTCCCAAAATTCATGAAGGAAGACGGCGAGTGCGGCTATTTCAGAATGAGGCTGGTTTCCCACTCCAATGTTCCAGTCTGCGATTTTGTAGACTTCTCCAGGCACTTTTTCCGCGCCGACAAAAATTAGAAGCTTGTTTTCCCTTCTTAGTTCTCCAATCTTGTCTCCAAGCCGCTCTCCATACATTGTCAAGTGCACTATCTTCCATTTTTTTTTCCTGTATTCTTTCAGCGTCTTTCTCCAGCCTGCCTGCTCTACCTTGATTCCTTTCCCGAACCTCTTGTTGACTCCTGCCAGAGTCTTTTCTGCCTTGTCTTCCCTGTCGCCGTCAATTATTATTTTTTCCGCCCCAAAAGCTCTCGCGACCAAACAGCAGTGGCTTGTCACCCTAATGTCCCTTTTTTTCCTGTGCCCGAACCTGAGGACGTGAATTCTCTGTTTTGCCGCTTTTTTTGCGCTCATTCTTTTAATCCTTTTTCAGGACATGATTAAATAACGTGACGGTGATTGCTTGCTTGACATAAATTTGGTTAGGAAAGACCCTGATTCTGTGAGAAAAAACCTTGCCAAAAGGCAGGACAAGGAAGTCCTTGAGCGCTTTGACGCCCTCTTGAAGGCCGACAGGGAATGGCGCGACTTGAGGCAGGAGGCTGATTTGCTTCGCTCAAAGCGCAATGCAGTCTCTAAAGAGGTCGAAGAGCTCTTGCGGCTGAAGAAGGACGCAAAAAAGAAGATTGCCGAGGCAAAGCTGATTCCTGAAAAAATAAAGGATTTGGAAAAGCGTGCCGGCGAAATTGACGCCCAAAGAATTGAGCTTTTGATGAGAGTTCCAAACACTCTTCACGATTCTGTCCCTTTTGGGAAGGACGCGGACGAGAACGCTGTCATCAGGGAGTCTGGAAAATTCCTGAAGCCTTCGTTTGAAATGAAGCATCACGGCCAGTTTGCAGTGGAGCTTGGATGCGCGGACTTTGAAAGGGCAGTGAAGATTTCTGGAACAGGCTTTTACTTCCTTAAGGGAAAGCTTGCAATACTTGATCTTGCATTGCAGCGCTATGCAGTCGACATTCTTACTGAGAGAGGCTACACTTTGGTGACTCCTCCGCACATGATAAAGCGCAAGCCTTACTCCGGCGTCACTGACTTGGGCGATTTTGAGAGCGTGATGTACAAGGTTGAAGGCGAGGACAATTACCTGATTGCGACTTCAGAGCATCCTCTAGTCTCAATGTACATGGATGAAATTCTTTCAGAAGATGATCTTCCCTTGAAAATGTGCGGCTTGAGCGCCTGCTTCAGGAAAGAGATTGGAAAGCACGGGCTTGACGAGAGGGGGCTTTTTCGCGTTCACCAATTCCACAAGGTTGAGCAGATAATATTCTGCAAGCCTGAAGATTCATGGAAGCATTTTGACGAACTTTTGGGAAACACTGAATTTCTCTGGAAGTCGCTCGGAGTTCCCTACCACATAGTGAATGTCTGCACTGGCGACATGGGCATTGTTGCCGCAAAAAAGTATGACCTTGAATGCTGGTCTCCGAGGGAGGGAAAGTTCATTGAGCTCGGCTCTTGCTCGAATTGCACTTCATACCAGGCAGTGCGCTCGAACATAAAGTACAGGATGAAAAATGGAGAGAAAGAGTACATCCACACCTTGAATAATACAATGATTCCGACTGCCCGCGCCCTGCGCATCCTGCTCGAGAACTTCCAGACTCCTGAGGGAACCTTGAAGATTCCAAAGCCCTTGTGGCCTTACATGAACGGACTCAAGGAAATTGCGCCCGAAAGGCGCAAGAAGTGAATGCCTGAATTAAATGTAAATTCCGCCTTGTTTCGCTTTTGGAGTTAATTTAGCAATCAATTGCCAAGAAAGTGTTTTTAATTTTCTTAAGGCTGGGTTTTTCAAACAGGAGGCGTCTGGAAAGAATTGCTTTTTTAATGAATTCGGCAGAAACTTAATTATCAAGGGCTCGTAGCTCAGCTTGGTAGAGCACCGGTCAAAGTTAAGGATTTCAAGTTCTTTCTTTGGGTGAAACTTTTAAGCTTGGTAAAGCCTTTTTCTGTGGAAAAATCCTTGGGAAATGCGCTTCTAAAAGCTTGGTCTGCCGAGAGTGGAGATCCGATGGTCGAGGGTTCAAATCCCTCCGAGCTCGCTTTCACATTTTTGGAGAGGGATTTTATTGGCTGAAAAGAAAATTTCTGAAAAGGATTCCAAGGCACTTGAGAGGGGGCAGAAGGACGTGAAGTTCTGGGCAGAATCCATTGCAGACACTGTCATGACCCGTGAAAAGTTCCACTTCACTGAAGCAAAAGTCCCGAAGCTTTCAAATTGGGTCGTGAAAAGCTCTTCTTCTCTTTCAGGGATTTTGCACATTGGCAGGCTTTCAGACCTTGTGCGCTCTGAGGCAGTCTATAATGCCTTGAAGGAGCGCGGCTTTCCCGTTGAATTCATTTATGTCACTGAAGACATGGATCCTTTGAGGAAGATTCCCAAAGGAATTCCTGAATCTTTCGAGAAGTACATCGGAACTGCAGTCTCTGACATTCCAGACCCTTTCGGCTGCCATGAAAGCTATGACAAGCATCACTTGGAGGATTTCCTGAATGTTGTGGGAAAATTCCTTTCAACAATGCCCAAGGTGTATTCAATGCGCGAGGAGTACAAGAAAGGCTCTTTCAAGGATGACATTCTCCAAATAATCAACAGCTCTGCCAAAGTGCGCGAAATCCTGAACCAGTTCAAGGAAAACAAGCTTGACGAGTCCTGGACGCCTTGGAAGCCAATTTGTGAAAACTGCGGAAAGCTCCAGACCACTGAAGTGACAAAGATTGAGGGCTCGAAAGTGGAGTACATTTGCAAGGATTACGAGTTTGAGACAAGGACTGCGAAAGGCTGCGGCTTCAAGGGCGTCTCTGATGTCTCAAAATCCAATGGAAAGCTCGCGTGGAAGAGCGAGTGGGCAATGCAGTGGAGGCGCTGGCATGTTTGCGCTGAAGGCGCGGGCAAGGAGTATGAGAGCAAGAACTCTGCCTTTTGGCTAAATGCAGAGATTTGCGAGCGCGTGCTTGACTTTCCAATGCCTGAGCCAGTGTTTTACGAGCATTTGATGATTGACGGCGTGAAAATGAGCGCTTCCTTGGGCAATATAGTCTATCCCAAGGACTGGCTTGAATGCTCGCGCTCTGAGGCATTGCGCCTGCTTTACTTGAAGCGTTTGATGAAGACGCGCTCTTTTTCGTGGAATGAAGTCCCGTTATTGGAGCTTGAGCTTGACAGGCTTGCGGTTTCAGTCAGCGAAAAGAAGGGCGACGAGAAAGACCAGGTCAACAACGAGAGGCTTTTGCATTTTGTTTCATTGAAGGGCAGGAAGATACTTCCGCTTACAGTGGATTATTCGCTTGCGCTCATGCTTGCACAGCTTTTCCCGACTGTTGAAGAGGCTTTTGAAAAGCTCCGTGAAATGAAGCATCTTTCAGGAAACGAAAGCAAGGAAGAGCTTGCGCTTGTAAAAGAGCGCTTGGCGTTTGCAAAGGCTTTTGCAGAAACGCATGCCTCGCAGGAGCAGAGGATTTCCTTTGCTGAAAGCATCCTGCCTGACTCTGTTCTGATAACTCCTGACTTGAAGCCTTTGCTCAAGGCAATTTCTGAAAAAGTCAATTCTGCAGAAAGCGCTGAAGGCCTGCAGTCTTTTGTGTTCGGGCTTGCCAAGGAAAAGGGCATCCAGCCCCAAAAGCTTTTTACAGTCCTTTACTCCCTTACAATAGCGAGGCCGCAGGGCCCGAAGTTCGGAAGCCTTGCGTTCGCATTGGGAAGGGAAAAAGTGGCAAAGCGCCTTTTGGAGTTTTCAAAATAGGCGCGGAAGGAAGCATGCCGTCTGTAGAAAAATATTCAAAGGCAGTTTACGACTTGAAGACCAATTCCTTCAGGATTTCCAAGGTCAAGGGCAAATACAATCTCAAAGGGCCCTTGAAAGTTTGCGTTCAAATAACGCGAAAGTGCAATCTCCGCTGTTCGTACTGCTCAGAGCCTGAGCCAATCAAGGAGCTTTCGCTTGCGCAAATTAAGGTTCTTTTCAAAAGGCTCAAGGCTGCGGGAGTCCTGTTTTTGAGCATTACTGGCGGCGAGCCTTTGGTGCGCAAGGACTTCAGGAAAATAATTTCGCTCGCGAAAAATCTGGGCTTTGGAATTGCCTTGGACTCCAACGCAGTCCTCATTGACTCTGATATGGCTTCTTTCCTTGCAAAAAAGGCAGTTTACGTTAACACTTCACTTGACGGCGGGCCTGAAAAGCACAACAAATTGCGCGGCTGCTATTCTGAAGTCATTTCTGGAATCAAGGCTCTCCGCTCCAAAAGCATTCCGGTGATTGTTTCTACAGTATTGCTCGGCGACTGCATTGATGACGCAAAGCAGGTTCTAAAAGAGGCCGAAAGCCTTGGCGTAATGCTTGTGAAATTCCTTGCACCAATTCCGCGCGGCAGGCTTTCAGGCCTGAAGCTTTCCTCCGAGAAAAAAAGGCTTGACGGCATTTGGAAGTCGCTGTCTGACTTCAAGGCTGCTGAAGGCCTTTCTGTCTCAATGACGCTTTCAGACTGGGCAAGCATGGGAAAAGGCTCTTTGATAATAATGCATCCTGACGGCAATGCCTTCGGCTCTCCCGCAATCGGCGAGAAGGACTGCCTTGTGCCTTTCGGGAACTTGCTTGAAGAGCCTGTCGAAAGGCTTTGGGAAAATTATGCCTTCAAGGAAAGCCATGTCAGGAAGTACGCGCAGGAGACTGTCAGGTTCAAAAAATAATTTTTTCTTTGACGACCGGAAAAACGGCTTGCTTGTGCTTTTATTCAAGAAGCCGGCAATTGTTCAGTGGAATTGAATCCTGAAGTAGCTGAGTTTGTCGGCGCCTTGATTGGCGACGGCTGCCTGTCAAAGTATTGGAGCTCTAGCGAGGGCCATTGGCGTTTTGAAGTGGCGTTCACTGGAAGTAATTCAGATTTTGGGTATTATAAAAACTTCATCCAACCATATGTTGTCAGAAATTTTGCCCTGCATGGAAGGCTGTTTAGCAGAAAAGACAATTCAACAAGGTATCACATCAGAAGTAGGAACTTTTTTGTTATTTGCATGACTTAGGCATTCCTTCCGGAGTAAAAGGGCGTTCCTTGAAAATTCCCGATGCAATAATTCAATCCAGGGAACTGGCTATTGCGTGCATCAGGGGAATATGGAATACTGACGGCAGCATATTCCTGCGCTATAGGAAAGCTCACAAGAACCATTCGCGACTTTACGGCAATTATTTGGTGATGGAGTTGAAAATGTTCTCAAAAAAGCTGCTCCGTCAGATTAGCACATTTTTGAATTCAAACGGCGTCAAAACAACAAGGATATTTCCTAGCGAAAATTGCTTTGTCTTGAAGGTGTGCGACCAAAAGGCAGTGCAGGAATACCTGAATTCAATAGGCTTTTCGAACAGTCACCACATTAAAAGGATTGCCAATTTCGCAAATAACCCCCTGCTTTAAATGTTTTTTCCAATGATAATCATTTAGTGGGCTCGTAGCTCAGCTTGGTAGAGCACCAGTCTTTTTTGGATTCTTTCAAAAAATGGTGAAACTCTTAATCCGAGCTGTCTTGGAACGGACATCTGGCCGTCGAGGGTTCAAATCCCTCCGAGCTCGTTCATTTTTATCAATTAACCTTAAAATAGCTAATTCGCACTTTTCTGTATGCTGAGGATGTGGCCAAGCTTGGTAAGGCACAAGATGGGTTTTCCTTCAAAAGAGCTCATGTGCGGCTGAAGTTACCAATGAAGAATTTGGCGACCTTGGATTCGCGGGTTCAAATCCCGCCATCCTCATTTTTTTGGGATTTTATGGGCAAGAATATTGATTCCAAGATAAGCTCGATTCTTGAGAGAAACAAGCGGGTTGAGTCTGACAAGGCTTGGGAAACAAGCAAGGCCAGGCGCTTTTTGCTGGCTGTGGCGACTTACTTTGTCGTTTGGATTTTTTTGATTGTAATTAAGGCGCCGAATCCAGAGCTTGCTGCTTTGGTGCCTGCTGGCGCTTTCCTGCTGCAGCAGTATTCTCTCCCGTTTGTTAAAAATTGGTGGCTGAAAAGAATCTATCCAAAGTGAAGAGCTTTTTATGAAGACAGAGTTTGAAGTGAAGATTTTGGAAATTGACGTTCCCGCCATTGTCAGAAAGCTTGATTCGCTTGGCGCCAAAAAGATTGCCGAGCGGTGCATGCGGCGCTTTGTCTACGACCTTGAAAAGACAGAGTTTTCCTGCAAGTCTTGGATCAGGCTCAGGGATGACGGCGAAAAGACAACTTTGACTTTGAAGGAAATTTCTTCAGATGCAATTGACGGCACTAAAGAAATAGAATTTGTTGTCGGCGACTTTGGGCTGGCGGATCATTTTCTCCAAAAGCTTGGCTTTTCTCCAACAGCATACCAGGAGAACAGGCGCGTCCAGTATTTGCTTGACGGCGTTGAAATAGACATTGACTCTTGGCCCAAGATTCCTGCTTACCTGGAAGTTGAGGCAGAGTCTGCAGAACTTGTTGAAAAGACTGTGAAGCTCCTTGGCTTTGAAATGTCTGATGTCACTTCAATCGGGGTTGGCGACGTGTTCAAGAAGTACGGCTTTAACATTCACGACTTTAAAGAGCTCAAATTCTGAGCTTTTTTCCCAGCCTCTTAAATACTGTTTTTTTCAGTAATGTGTCTAGTGGGGGTTTTTTGAATGGGTTTTGTACAGGATTTTTTGAACGCTTTCAACAGCACTGAGCCGGAGAAGAAGAAAAAGTCGGGGAAATTCGCCTTTGATACTTCAAGGGTCGGAAAGAAGGCAAAGTCTGAATGATTATCTGTTGCGCCTTTTCTGCCTTGCGCTTTTAACCAGCTGCTGATGCAGCTTTACCCGCATTTGCCTTGCATCATTCCTTGATTCTTGCGCTTCCTGCAAGTTTTCCGCCTTTCTAGGCCCGTGCTGGCTTCTTTCCAGCAAATCTTCTGCTTCGGCGTCGCGGTCTCTGGCCCTTCGCCTTTCATGCATTGCCTGCGCGAGTTCGCTAAATCCATGAGTTTTCAAGTGCGCGTCTTTCCTGATGGCTGCTGTGCATCTTCTTATTTTGTGTATTGACAAGGGGCGCCCAATTTTCCTGTCGTGCCCAATTGTCCCGATTAAAAAAGTGCTTTGAATGACATTCAATTTTCTTGGCCTTGCCTGCTGCCTGCGCATTTTTCACACTTCGTAGTCTTCTTCCACTTTGTGTATTGTGATTCCCTTGTCGCTTATTTCCAGGGGGTGCAGGTCTTCAGAGTGCTTTGTTGCGCGCATTTTGCGTATGTGCATTGTCCTGTTTGACTGGGTTCCAATTCCCATGTAGTGCAATACTATCACTCCGTCGACAACAAATTCTTCCACGCCGTATCTTCCGTACTTGTTCTCGCCTTCGGCAATTTCAGAGGTCATCATGCTTGTCACTCCTGTCTTTGCGAGCAGGTAGCTCAGCTTCAGGATTGCCTTCCTTACCTCTATTTCATTCTCAAAATTGATTCCAAGCGCAGGCAAGGAGTCTATGACAAGCCTTTTTGCCCCGATCCTTTTTGCGACTCTCATGACTTCAAGCAACAGCTTGTCAATGTCAAACCCTGCTGTCGGGAGCGAGAATTGCTCTTCGCTTGGAAGGCCTATTTTTGCAAGGCTTCCGTCAATTATCTGCAGCATGTTCTCGTCCTCGAGCTTTCTCAGGTCCCAGCCAAACTTGAGCATGTCCTGCCTTATGAGCTCTGGCCTTTCATCAAGCGTGACGTAAATTCCTGCCTCATTGTATTTTTTCGCGCCATTGTAGAGGAACTGCAGTCCAAAAATAGTCTTTCCTGTTCCGGTGCCGCCTGAAATGAGCACGCTTCTGCCTTCCGGAATCCCGCCTTCCATAAGCTCGTCAAGTCCCATGATTCCAGTAGGCACCCTGTTCATTCATCCACCCATTTTCTTATTGTTTTCTGGGTTTAAAAGCATTGCCTTTTCATTTCCTTTCGACTTTCTGCACTCCTTTAATCGAGCCCATTTTCTGCATTATCTGCTCAAGCTCTTTCAGGCTTTTGGTTTCTATTTCGAAAGAGCATTCCGCGACATTGTTCTGCATTGTCTTGGCGTTTGCTGAAATGACTCTCGCGCCTGCCTTTGCAAGTGTTCCGAGTATTTCTGAAAGCAGTCCAGGCTTTTCGACTGCCACAATGCTTATTGACACTGTGAACTTTCCCTTTCCCTTCACGTCCCAGGACACGTCAATTATTCTCTGCCCCTTTTCCGCAATTGCGTTCCTGCAGTCTTGCCTGTGCACTGAAATTTTCCTTTTGGTTGTAAGGAATGCCTTTATTTCATCGCCGGGAACTGGCTTGCAGCATTTTGCGAGCTTTATTGCCTTGTCTTCGCTGCTTTGGATGCTCACGCTTTTTATCGCGACCTGCCTTATTTTCTCGTGCTTTTTCTCCCCCTGCTGTATTTGCAGGGCCTGCCTTATTTTTGTGTTTGCCTTGCTTGATTTCACAAAATTCAGCCATTGCCTTTTTGGCAGCTGGCTTTCTGAAGTGCCTATCTCGACAGAGTCCCCGTTCTCCAGCTCGTGGTTCAGCGGAACTGCCTTTCCATTCACTTTTGCCCTGTTGCACTTCAGCCCCAAGTCAGTGTGGACTGCGAACGCAAAGTCTATTGGAGTGGCGCCTTCGGGCAATTCTATCACTTGCCCTTTTGGCGTGAAGACGAATATTTCGTTCTCGAAAAAATCCAGTTTCAGCGAGTCCATGAATTCTTTTGCCTTTTCAGAGTCCTGCAGCCAGTCTATTGCCTCCTTGAGCCATGTTATTTTCTTTTCAAGCTTTCCCGCGCTTTCCTCTCCCTTGTATTTCCAGTGCGCCGCTATTCCGGTCTCTGCAATGTAGTGCATTTCCTTTGTCCTTATCTGTATTTCAATGGGCTTTTTGTTTGGGCCCACTATTACAGTGTGCAGGCTTTGGTAGAGGTTTGGCTTTGGCTTTGCAATGTAGTCCTTGAATTCAGAGCTTATTGGCTGCCAGAGCTCGTGCACTATTCCAAGGACTTGATAGCATTCTTTTATCGAGCCTGTCACTATCCTGATTGCCATCAAATCGTATATTTCATCGACTGTCTTTGACTTTTCATTCATTTTTCTCCAGACGCTGCTGAGCTGCTTTGCCCGTCCCCTGATTTCCGCGCTTATTCCGGCTTCCCTGATTTTCTGTGTGAGTGTTTCAATGACCTGGCTTACCTGCCTTTCCCTTTCTTCGCTTGTTCCTGCAATGCTTTTGGAGATTTTTTTGAAGTCTTCAGGATGCAATGTTTCGAAAGCATTCTCCTGAAGCATGTTTTTGATCCTGTTCATTCCAAGCTTGTGCGCGAGTGGCGCAAAAATTTCCTCGCTTTCCTTTGCAGTCGCCTCGCTTGGCTGTTCCTTGAGCATTATTATCTGCGCTGCAAAGCACGCCATTATTACCCTCAAGTCCTTGCTCATTGCGAGCAGTATTTTCCTGAAAGCCTCTGTCTTCTGCTCTTCGCTTGCCTTTTCAGGAATTGCCTGAATTTTCAATGCCTTTTCCGCAAGCTCTCTAGTCTCCTTGCCGAACTCTTTCCCGATTTCTTCAGGCTTGACTGCCTTTTTTTTGAGCGGCAGGAGCAGTATTGCGCAGGCCATTGTCTCAAAGTCCGCCTTAAGCTCTGCAAGCTCTTGTACTGCGCTTTCAATGCTTTCCCTTTTTGCGCTTTTTTCCGCAATTTGCGCAGCCTTCTCGAGCTTGAGCGCCTGCTCTTTTCCCAATCTTTCGCTGATTTCTTTCCAAGGCATTTTTTCAATTCCCTTGAATTTGCTTTCTGGCTGAAAGCTTGTTTAAATTCAAAACAATTTCATTATGTATAGTTTTGAATAGTGTTTTAAATAAGTTCATGCTATATAATAGAAGTTCTCTTTGGGGTGGTTTGATGGAAAAAAGGCTTGTCGTTAGCTTTAGTGACGGCGAGGACATTTTGGAAGGCTTAAAGGATGCTGCAAAAGAGCATGATGTTGACTTTGCAAGTTTTCATTCTGCTGACGGCTGCCTGAAGAATTTCCAATTAATTTCCGACAGTTACGCCGACTTGAGCGAGGTTCCTGAAGACTACTTGATTGACAAGATCTCCGGAAGAGTTCTCAAGGGAAAAGACGGCCATAATGTTAAAGTCCATTTCACGCTCGTGAAAAAGGCGGCCGGCAAGACGCTTCCAGTCTCTGGGGAATTGAGAAAAGGGCTCGCCTCTGGCGACGTTACTTTGATTTTGACTCTTTCAGACATGAAAAACATAATTCATTAAGGGGTGCATGTGATGGCAAATGTTTCAATTAACGCGAATCTTTATCCTTACAGGATGAGCCTGAGGCAGCATTCAAAAATGGCTGCAGAGCTTACTGTGGAAGTCTCAAACAATGACTCCAACAACAAGCTGATTTCCCTCGAGCTTGCTCTTCCGGAGCAGGTTGCATTGGACAAGTCTGGAATAAATCATTCTGTCTTCAAGCAGGTGAAGGATTTGGCTCCTGGCAAGACTGCTGGCTTCAAGTTTCCAGTATTCCTTACCCAAAGGGCTGACAAGGGAGTGTTTTCAGGAAAGCTTGTTGTTTCAGAGAACGCGAAAGACTTTGAGTATGCGACTGCAAACTACCGCAAGGAAGTCTCTTTCAGGATAATCGATTAAGAAAGCAAAGGAAAAAAGCTTGGGGAAAAAAGCCCGTAAAATGCTTTTTCTTTGCTTTTCCTCTTTTTTTAGCCCGTTTTGGTTTTTTTATGCCACCAAAAGCTTTTTAAATAACCTTTAATCTAAGAATAGTGGTTTGCAATTATTTGTCTTCTTGCAAATTTTCACAAAATTCACGGAAAACGGGTGGTTTAATGGCTCCAAAAATACAGCAGATTTGCCCTTCCTGCTTTTCAGCACGCGTCCATGTCAGAATCGGCGCCTCCGGCGGATACAAGGAGGATGGAATCTACAAGACTCCTGACGATTTTGGCGAAGTTTTTTCCTGCCCTGACTGCAGATTTCAAGGAGTAGGAATCCTTGAAGGAAACGGGTCATTGGTAGAGTTCTTGAGAACCAAGAAGCTCGATGCCAAGAGGCAGGCAAAAGTGCAGGCGCATGCTTTAGAGCAAAAGAGCATTGAGCTTTTGGGCATTGAAGCAAAGGCTTGAATTCTTGAAAATCAAAAGTCGGCGGCTTTTTTCAAGCCGCTTTGTTCTTTCTTTTTCTATTTTTTTATCCTGCTTTTTCAAAAATTATTTTTCTTCCGCGCCCATCTTGTTTCCGTCTTCCAAGGCCTTCAGCTCTTTGGCGTATTTCTTGTAATTGTAAATGGAGAATAAAACTCCTGCAGTGGCGAAGACAATCAGGCAGTAGCCGAACACGAGAATTTCGCCTCTTGCAGAATCCTCAAAAAACTTTATTATCGCGACTCCCAATGTTATGAATCCCAAAAGCACCGTAATCTCGGTAAGCACTGTCCTTTCCTTGCTGAGTATTGTCCTCTCAAGCGATAGCATGAGCTCGCTTTTCTCGTAATCTTCAATTGTTTTTCTAGCAGTCTTTGCCTTTTCCGCCCGCATTTAAAAATTAGGCTTGCCTTGTTTAAATTCATTGCGTTTTTCACTTTGCCATTGCTTTTCGCGCTTTGCTTTAATTCCTTTTCCATTCCCTAATTCCTGATGCATTTCAACCCGTTCTTTCACGACTCAAAGACTTCTGCGCGCTCGGGCTTTCTGAAGACTTCGCACTGCAAAGTCCAGACTCCATTCTTCATGCCTGTCGAGACAAAGGCTGCTGCAAAGTTTGTGAGCCAGGGAGAGCTTGAAAAAATGGGCGTTGAATGCTTCATCAGCAATGCCTTGCTCTTGCATTTCAAGCCTGGGCTGGAAGTAGTGAAAAAGGCCGGTGGATTGCACAAGTTTCTCGGATGGGAGAAGGCAATCTTCACTGACTCCGGGGGCTTTCAGGTCATTGACGAGCATTTTTTGATTCACCTTAATGACAAGCGCGCTGTTTTTCGTG
>Ga0247841_10005765_pt1 | contig 19691 bp, 19 predicted proteins | sample LaCruzMarch2015__2_FD_192410 | JGI IMG/M metagenome (GOLD analysis project Ga0247841, IMG submission 192410) | Freshwater microbial communities from meromictic Lake La Cruz, Castile-La Mancha, Spain - LaCruzMarch2015_18m | ecosystem: Environmental > Aquatic > Freshwater > Lake | place: Spain... | reverse complement strand
GCCGACTCCCGACTGCTGACTGCCGACTGCTATTTTATTTCCACCCTCTCCAAAATAACAACTGCCGTTGCCATCTCTTTCAGATGTGATAAAGATACATGAATTTTCGAAATCCCATCCCGCAAAGCAAGTTCTTCTGCTTTACCAGTCAAACGGATCAACGGTTTTCCAAAATCATCGTGGTAAACATCAATATCGGCGAAGCGTATCCCAAACCTCCACCCGGTTCCGATTGCTTTCAGGAATGCTTCCTTGGCAGAAAAACGGGCGGCGTAATTTTGATATTTGTTCTTCATCTTCTCGCAATACGCGATCTCACCTTCAGTAAAGATCTTTTCACGAAAACCGATATCGCGTTCCATAACAGTTTGAATGCGATGGACTTCGATAATATCTATGCCGGTTCCGGAAATCAAATGGAAATTAGTATCTTGTGATTGTGAAAAATAAAACAGCGGTTGAGAATTGCAGGGCAAAAGTATAAAATAATCTATTGTAAATTCATATCCTTTGAATAAGATTATTTTATCATATTGAGGATATCCATAACTGCCGGTTCAGCTATGTGCAGGAAAAAACCGGGAAAAAGACCAATCCAGAAGATCATGATCACAATCGGGATCAATGTAATTGCTTCAGTTAAGTTCAAATCCTTAAAACTTACCAAAGCAATAGATTCGCCGGAAACCCATGATGGATTTATGTTTCCAAGCATGGTCCGCTGGTACATCCATAACATGTAAACTGCGCTGAAGATCACCGTTAAGCCGGCAGTTGCAGCCATCCAATGGTTGTATTCAAAAATACCAAGAAGCAATAAAAATTCGCCGATAAAGCCGTTGGTCAAAGGAAGAGCGATACTTCCCAGTACCAGGATCATGAAAACTACAGCAAACCACGGTGCGATAGTGGCAATACCTCCGAGTGAACTGATCTCTCTTGTTTTAACCCTTCTCTCAATCATACTGATCATGATAAATAGCCCGACAATATTGATCCCGTGCGATACCATCTGGATCACTGCACCTTCGAGGGCTTTAGCATTTAAAGTAAAAATTCCTGCCGATATGAGTCCGACATGAGCAATGGATGAATAGGCCACCAACCTTTTAAGGTCTTTCTGACGGATGGCTATGACAGAGGCATATACAATTCCGGTCACAGCAAGGATAATAACTGCAAACCCCCAGTCCATCACAGCATGAGGGCATATTGGTATTACAAACCGTAGTAATCCATAGAGGCCCATTTTTAACATGATCCCGGAGAGCAGCATGGTTCCTCCTGCTGGAGCTTCCGTATATGTATCCGGTTGCCAGGTGTGAAATGGGAAGATCGGGATCTTGATTGCAAAAGCAAGGAAGAAAGCAAAAAACACCCAGGTTTCAGCATTTGGTGATAACGTTGCGTTATATAGAGACAGGATGCTGAATGAATGCGGTGCAGGAGTTTGAAAGCAGAGAAAGATCAGTGCGACCAGCATGAACAGGCTACCGGTAAAAGTGTAGATGAAAAATTTAAATGTGATCTGTATCCTCTCTTTTCCACCCCATACCGCAGTGATGAAGTAAGCCGGTATCAAAGCCAATTCCCAGAAAATATAGAAAACCAATCCATCATAGGCCGTGAATACCCCGATAAAAGCAGCTTCCATCAAAAGGATCAGGCCATAAAAGGCAGAAGGTCTTTTGTATTCATGCTGAAAGGATGAAAGCAGGATCAACGGAACCAGGAATACCGTAAGTAAAACCATTAAAAGGCTGATTCCATCAATCCCGAACCGGAGAGAAACCCCGAACTGTTCCATCCAGCCTATACTGAGCAACAAATTGCACCGGCACTGGGTCACATAGAGGTAAACTCCCCAGAGGGATATGATGAATTCAGCCAAAGCTCCCGCAAGGGCAAGAATTTTTATCCATTTTACCCTGGGAAGGCTGAAGATGATCAGCGCCAGGATTAATGGGAAAATAATGAGGATTCCGGTGATCATCTTAAAAAATCAAAATATTTAATAACAAGATCGCAATAATGCCAAAAACCATGATAAAAAGATAAAATCCAACGTGACCGGTTTGTATATACCGGATGGTATTTCCCATTCTAACGACTAAGGTTCCGATTCCATTGACACCCCTGTCGATAAATTTTAATTCAACTACATTGTAAAATATTTTTGAAAGCCAAAGAAAAGGCCTTACAAACAGAAAATCATAGATTTCATCTATATAAAACCTGCGATAGATCAGGTTTGAGAAAAAATTCCCTGTCACAATCTTGTCGTTCATTATTTTGTTATCAATATAGAATCGTTGTAAAGCAAGAATGATCATGATAGCTGAAAAGACCAAAGGCACGGCCATGATGAGGACTTCATTATAAGCATCGGTAAAGCGGTAGTTTCTGTGGATAAAAGAAGAAGAGTCTGCAAATACCGGAGAAAGGAATGAATTCAGTCGTTCCGTCCCATTAAAAATTAAAGGTATATTAATGAATCCTCCCATCGCCGATAAAACAGCAAGAATTATTAGGGGAATGGTCATCATTGATGAGGATTCGTGAAGATTGTCGTGTTTTTCAACCGTTCCCCTGAATTTCCCCCAAAATGCCAGGAAAAAAAGGCGGAACATATAGAAAGCCGTCAGCATGACACCCAACATTGCAAAAACCCAGAATGTCACACTATGTGTTAATATATTTGTTAGAATATCATCTTTGGAGAAAAAGCCGGATAATGGAGGGATGCCTGATATAGCAAGAGTAGCGATCAGGAAGGTCCAGAAAGTTTTTGGCATCGAATGTTTTAAACCACCCATTTTCCGGATATCCTGTTCTCCACCCAGGGCATGGATGATACTGCCGGCTGCAAGAAATAAAAGCGCTTTAAAAAAGGCATGTGTGGTAAGATGGAACATCGCAGCAGAGAAAGCGCCAAAACTTAGTGCCACAAACATATATCCAAGCTGGCTGATCGTAGAGTATGCCAGGATTTTCTTGATGTCATTCTGGTAAACTGCAATGATTCCGGCAAGCAGCAGGGTCGCCATACCGGTGATCCCAATGATCAGCATGGTTGGTGGTGCCAGTACATAAAGGATATTTGACCTCGCAACCATATAAACCCCTGCAGTTACCATAGTTGCAGCATGGATCAGGGCAGAAACCGGTGTTGGCCCGGCCATGGCATCGGGGAGCCAGGTGTAGAGGGGTATCTGTGCGCTTTTTCCAACTGCACCAACAAATAAAAGCAGCGTAATGGCAATGATTACACCACTTCCGACAGGATGGTTTTTCGCCTGAATAAAAATATCATTGTAATTCAGGCTGTTAAATGTAATGAATAACAGGAACATCCCCAACAGAAAGCCAAGATCGCCGATACGGTTCATGATGAATGCTTTTTTCGCTGCATTATTGAACTCCTGGTTCCGGAACCAGAACCCGATCAGCAGATAAGAGCATAATCCAACTCCTTCCCAACCGATAAACATGATGACATAATTTGCTCCCATTACTAATAAAAGCATGGAGAAAACAAAAAGGTTCATATAGGAGAAAAAGCGATTATATCCCTGATCTTCATGCATATATCCGATCGAATAGACATGAATGATGAAGCCTACTCCGGTAACGATGAGCAACATCAGACATGAGAGGGGATCAATAAGAAAGGCGAAGGGAATATTGAGGTTGCCGAATGAAATCCAGGTGAATAACTGGTGAACTGGTGAACTGGTGAACTGGTGAATATTTATTAAAACAATGAGGGAAAGTATAAAGGAGATCAATATCGTTCCAGGACCGATGAACGAGGTCAGTTTCTTGGGAATGTGCCTGAAACCCAGACCAAGAATAAGAAACCCTAGAAGAGGAAATAAAGGAATTAAAGTAACGATCAAATTCATCCAGTAACTTATTATCTTAACTTTTCATTTTACACCAATTCACCAATTCACCAGTTCACCAGTTCACTAGTTCACCACTTTAGCTTATTCAGCACATCAATATCCAATGAATTGGTCGTTCTGAAAATGACCACAATGATGGCCAGTCCGATCGCGACTTCAGCGGCAGCAACCACCATGATAAAAAACACAAATATCTGTCCTGCAGGATCATTGTTGTAAGCTGAAAACGCAGCCAGCAAAAGGTTAATTGAATTGATCATCAACTCTATCGACATGAGGATCACCAAGGCGTTTCTTTTTATCAAAACCCCGATCACCCCGATGGAGAAAAGAGCTGAACAGAAATACAAATAGTAATTCAGGGGAATGATCTGGAGGTTTTGGGTGATGGTTTGCATTTTTCTATTCTCAGTCGATTTTATGAACACGGATAACACGGATGATTACGGATTTCCAAATCCGTTTTATCCGTCTCATTCCGTTTTATCCGTGTTCTTTTTTCATATTTGTTCTTTTTTAGCTAAAAGCACTGCTCCGACCATAGCTGTCAGAAATAAAATTGATGCCAGTTCAAATGGTAAAAGATATTCTTTATAGAGAACTTTCCCGAGATTCTTTACAAGTCCGATCTGGGTCAGGTCAGGATTTATGGTCATCCCGACATCATAGCTTCTGAAAATACCGATCAACACAACCATTAACAACCCACCCGTAAGAATCGCAAGGATTTTGACCCAACCCGGTTTTGGTGATCTTTGTTCAACATTCAGATTGAGAAGCATCACGGTGAAAAGGAACAATACCATGATCGCCCCGGCATATACAATGAGATGAACCACTGCCAGGAACTGGGCATTCAGAAGAATGTAGTGCCCGGCTAAGGCAAAAAATGCAAGGGTAAGGTAAAGGAGGCTGTGGATCGGCTTGCGCGACATGAGAACCATGATAGCGCTGTAAATAGCGAGAATACTCAGAAAATAGAAGATATATTTTGTGAAGACCATTGTGCTTTATAACAGCAAAAGAGAAAATATCAGAGATTTTGGATTTCCTGAATCAAAGCACAAATTTATAAATAAGTAAATACCTAACTATAAAGGAGCCATTAATATCGCAATCATTTTGGCAAATAGATCACTTTTTCGTTCCAGAACTGGCCGGAAGATGACAGGATATTCAGGTAATATGTTCCTGGAGACAAGGATGATGAAGGTTTCCATATACAGGTTCCAGGGGAGAGGAAGTCTACCATTTTACCCTGTTCATCAATGATTCTGATGCTAGCAGACGGATCGCAGGTAATATTGCAGATCTCATCAAAAGGATTTGGAAACACCTTGGGTTGTGCATGCCGATCTATTTGCAAATCCTCCATCCCTGAATAATTGATGGTTTGGCTGTACACTGTGCTGTTCACCTGGAAATCATCGACTTCAAGTTTGATTTCATATATTCCGGGTTCCAGGTGGATTAAATAATCCCCACCGTCTTTGTTTTGAACCATCATACTGGTTTGATCAGCAAGGTTGGTGACTAACAGATTTGATCGGATTGCCTGGGATTGATAAGGATAGGTACAGTTTGCTACCCAGGTTACATTAATATTTCCGTCTTTGTATCCAAGTTCAAAGGGACATGTAAAGGAGGTTGGAGGTACCGGGTCAATGCTAGTAGTAAAATAACCCAGAAAAGAAAGTGGATCATAAGGGGTTGGGAATGATATAGCAACATCAAGGAAAACCATTCCTGCCCAATGTGATGGAGGTATCATGCAATCAATATAGATCATATTATCAATTATATAAGCTTCAAAAACAAAACACCAGGGATCTGCCAGGGGTACAACATTGATTATTGCCTGGGAGGCGACCGCAGGGGGGTAAACCTGAGGAAGTTTAAAGGGAACTGTATCTCTTGTTCCAACAGTTACTGATACCAATCGCTCTGAATTCCAAACGGAATCAGAAATCCTTTTTGCACGGGCGATCTCAGCAGAATCATGCATAGACAGCACCCCAAGAGTTCCATTTTCGCCTTCCCCCTTCATCACATCTTTTTGGTGTGAATTTTTATCGGTGTCAAGTAAACCAAGGGGATGGCCCAATTCATGGGTAGCCAGTTCAGTAAAATTATAATCGTTTCCCGGACCAAATACAATATCGGCCCCGGTAACTTTTTTATCAGCATCACGATGAGTTGTCGCTTCCGCTGAAGAAGAATCCGAAAGATTATTACCAATAGTACAATTTATTTCTCCCGAACCTGTTGTAACGACTTTTAACGCCGGACGGCAACCGGCTGCATTCCATCGGTTTGCTGCTTTTTTCAGCGAATCAAGCTTGCTGGCATTAAATGTACTGTCTGCTTTTATACGAATTGTATCCGGATTATTGAGCCACCCTTTCCACCAGGTTTTTACATCCAGAATGCTTTTAAAATGATTCCCGGATGGCTCCTGGGAATAGAGACAAATTGATAAGAAGATGAAAATAACTGCAGGAATGATCCTTCCGGCATTTTTTTGAAAAAATACTGTGTTTTTCATATGACCTCCTTTTTAAGGTTTTTAGCGCCGAAATATAATCAATTCCAGGGCATATGTCAAGAATTTTACGCGTTTTTTTACTTGAGGCCTTCCTGCAAATGAATCACTTTCTTGGTTTTCTTGCCTTTGGTTGAATTAATTTCTATAAAATAGACTCCTGCCGGAATTTCTTGACCTGGTGTCCAGATAAACGTACCAGGAGGCAATTTTTCAATCAAACTTCCCTTGGAATTAAGAATTGTGATCAAGGATGAAGGATCGCAGGATATTTCACAGGATATGTTAAAAGGATTCGGAAAGACAACAGGTTGAGCAGTTTGTATGAAAGGTATCTCTTCTTTCCCCGTGTAAGTGATCGTCTGGTTGTAGGTAGCGCTGTTTACCTGGAAATCATCAACCTCAAGTTCAATATTGTAAGTTCCGGGATCCAGATCAAGAAAATAGTTGCCACCGTCTTTGTTATGAATGATCACACTGGAAAAGTCAGAGAGGTTCGTAACCACCAGGTCAGAACGAAGCGCCTGATCACTATAGGGATAGGTACAGAGATTTACCCAGTTTACGTTAATATGCCCGTCCTGGTATTTAAGCTCAAATGGACTTGTAAAGGAGGTTGGTGGAACAGGATTATTACTTGTAATAAAAGATCCTAAGAAAGAAAGATCTCCATAAGGTGCAGGGAATGTGAGCATTACATGAAAAAAAACCATGCCTACCCAATGAGATGGAGGAATCATGCAGTCGATGTAAAAATAATCTTCAATTATCCAAAAGTTAAAAATGAAAAGATATTTATTGCCCAAAGCATCTACAAAACTACTTGTTGCAGGAGGATAGACCTGGGGGAGTTTAAAGGGAATTGTATCTCTTGTCCCGATTTTTACAGCTTGCGTTAATTGTGCACCCCAGACAGAATCAACAATCATACGGGCACGTTTGATCTCCGCCGAATCATGCATGGAAAGTTTACCAAGGCTTCCATTTTCACCTTTCTCTGTCATCACATCCTTTTGGTGTGTGGCTGTATCAGTGTCAAGTAGACCAAGGGGATGACCCAATTCATGAGTTGCAAGTTCTGTAAAATTATAACCATTATTTGGCCGGAAAACAATCTCAGTACCCGTCATATAGTAATTTTCATCCCGATGCCATTTCGCTTCAGCAGCAGCAGAGTCTGAAAGGTTTGTTCCCCATGTACAGTTAATCTCTCCAGTCCCTGATGTAACAACTTTTAATGCAGGACGGCAACCGGCAGCATTCCACCTGCTGCATGCAACTTTCAAAGAATCAATATCACCAGCATTGAATGTACTGTCGACTTTTACTTTTATAGTATCCGGATCATTCAGCCATCCTTTCCACCATCCTTTTACATCAAGAATGCTTTTAAGATCATAATCAGATTGAATCTGGGATAGTGCAAATCCTGAAATGAACATGAAGATCAGAAGGGTGGAAATTGCTTTGATCATTTTGGGAATGTGAAAACCATTGAATTTCATATGACCTCCTTTTTAAATGGTTTTTAACCTGTAAATATAGTCTATTTCAGGACATATGTCAATGATATGGAGAACTTTTTTGGCAGAAAAGAAATAAAGGAGTGATAAATCTTTTTTCCGGAAATCTATATGTTGTGTTTTTGCCTGTTGTCTTTCTTAAATTCCAAAACTTCAGGTGTCAGTCTTTTTGATATGTCAACTCGTTTATCCGTATCGGAAGGTTCGAGCAGCAGATCTTTACCATAGATAAAAAGGTCTCTCTCGTATTCCGAGGGTACAAGCTCTTTTGTAAGGAATATGGCTTCTTTCGGACAGGCTTCCTCACACATGCCACAAAAAATGCAGCGCAGCATGTCGATCTCATAAACCGTGGCATATTTCTCTTCACGGTAAAGATGTTCTTCTCCCGGTTTACGTTCTTCTGCTACCATGGTGATGGCTTCTGCCGGACAAGCAACCGCACAAAGACCGCAGGCAGTGCATCTTTCACGTCCTTCATCATCCCTCTTCAAGACATGCCGGCCACGGTAGATTTCCGAAAACTCCCGTTTCACTTCGGGGTACCTCACCGTGGTCTTCTTGCGGAACAGGTGGCTAAATGTGATCATCATCCCTTTCAGTATGGCAGGCAAATAGATCAGCTCCAGGAAGCTCATCTTCTTGTCTGAAACTATTTTGGATCTATTTGTTAATTTTTTCATTTATTCAACAAAATCACTACTCCCGTAATCACCACATTCAGTATTGCCAACGGTATTAATTTCTTCCATCCCAGTCCCATCAGTTGATCGTACCGGAATCGCGGCAACGTCCAACGGATCCACATGAATAAAAATCCAAAAAATGAAATTTTGGCAAATAAAACCAGGAAGCCAACTATAGCCATAGCATTTTGTGAAAGTCCAAGCCGGTCAATGAAAGGGAAATGATACCCCCCGAAGAAAAGTGTTGCGATCACTGCACCGGAGATGAACATATTGATATATTCGGCAAAGAGGTAAAATCCTAATTTCATGCTGCTGTATTCCGTATGATAACCGCCCACAAGCTCTGTTTCACATTCCGGAAGATCGAATGGAGAGCGGTTGGTTTCTGCAAATGCACATATCAGGAAGATAAGGAACCCAAGTGGCTGGTACCAGATATTCCAGTTAAAACCCTGCTGCTGTGCTACAATATCTTTCATACTCAGAGACCCCGACATCATCACCACGGCTATGATCGAAAGGCTCATGGCAAGTTCATAACTGATCATTTGTGAGGAAGCACGGACGGCGCCAAGCAGAGCATACTTATTATTGGATGCCCATCCGCCGATCATTATGCCATACACCCCGACAGATAAAACGGCAAAAACATAAAGAAGCCCGATGTTTATATCAGCAACCTGGAGCGGATATTCCGTGCCGTTAATCACGATATTCGGCCCCCAGGGAATAACTGCGCTGGTAAGCAAAGCGATCAGCATTGTAAGTGAAGGGCCAAGGATATAGAGGAACTTGTCTGCCGAATTGGGCATGAATTCTTCCTTGAAGAAGAGTTTGATACCATCTGCCAGCGGCTGTAACAATCCCCATGGGCCGGCCCTGTCAGGACCCAGCCTGTCCTGGAAAAAACCAGCCACTTTACGTTCGATCAATGTCGAATACATGGCAACCACTAAACTGATTATCAGAATCAGGCTGGCAAGGATTGTTTTGTATAGAATAAATGTTGTCATTCTTTTTTAATCATTTATCCATGTTCCTCTTCCTTTGGTGTTTCCACAATCCCTTCAATTGGTTTTATTATCGATCCCTTGATCATTTTCTCATAATGATTGGATGAAATGACGGACTGCCTTTTGATCTTCCTTGGTCCTTCGATGATCCAGTCATTCAGGTCTTTTTTCTCAAATCTGCATTCGTTGCATATGAAATTTTCAACTTCACCAAATTGGTCTTTTCTCCCGGTAATCCTGTATATTTCATTTCCAAACATCCAGGCAGCAACATTGCCGGAGCATTTCTGACAATCCCGGTGGGCATCCATTGGCTTGAGGAACCACACACGGCTCTTGAAACGGAATGTCCTGTCCGTCAGTGCGCCAACGGGACAGACGTCAATTACATTCCCTGAAAAATCATTGTCAATTACATTTACAATATAGGTGCTGATCTCTGAAACATCACTCCTGTAAAGGACACCATGCACACGCTTATCCGTGATCTGATCAGCTACATAAAGACACCTGTAGCAAAGGATGCAACGATTCATATGTAGTTTAACAAATGGACCAATGTCGATGGGTGGAAATTCCCTCCGCTCTTCTTCTGTCCTGGTTTCTTCCATACCATGCTGAAAACTCAGATCCTGCAGGTCACATTCACCGGCCTGGTCACATACAGGGCAATCCAGTGGATGGTTGATCAGCAGGAATTCGACAATGGCTTTCCGGGCTTCAACTGCTTCAGGAGAGGTGATATTTTGCACCACCATACCATCTTGAACCGGTGTAGAGCATGAAGCTACTAATTTTCCCATTGGGCGGGGATCTTTAGCAGATGAATTAACTACTTTAACAAGGCAGGTCCGGCATTTCCCTCCTGATCCCGGGAGCTTTGAATAGTAACACATTGCGGGGGGAACAATTTTGCCTCCGATCTTTCGCGCAGCCTGAAGGATGGTTGTTCCTTCCTCGACTTCAACAGTTAGATTATCTATTGTTACCTTCAACATGTTACCGGTACTGGATGCTGGATGCCGGATACTCGATCAGGGCTCCATGGTTAATGTTTTTTATTTTTTCAGGATGTTCGATGTGATATTCAAATTCCTTGCGGAAATGCCTTATAGCGCTGGCAACCGGCCACGCAGCTGCATCACCGAGAGGACAAATGGTGTTGCCTTCAATTTTTCCTGCAATACTATATAAAAGATCAATATCAGACATTTTTCCGTTACCATGTTCGATGCGATAAAGTATCTTCTCCATCCAACCGGTTCCTTCCCTGCACGGGGAACATTGACCGCAGGATTCATGATGGTAAAAGCGGGTGAAATTCAAAGTGTTCCTGACAATACAGGCATTTTCGTCATATACGATAAACCCACCCGATCCCAGCATCGTACCGCTTTCGAAACCCCCTTCTTCCATGGATTCGTAACTCATTAATCGCTTTTCGCCTTTCGCTGTTCGCAATATAAGTTCTGCAGGAAGAATAGGAACTGAGGATCCGCCGGGTACGACTGCCTTCAGCCGTTTCCCGTTTTTTATACCTCCACAATAATCTTCAGAATAAATAAAATCCTCCACAGGTAAACCCAACTCGATCTCATATACTCCGGGTTTTTGAATATTCCCACATGCAGAGATCAATTTGGTTCCGGCGCTTTTTCCTTTCCCGATTACGGCATAGGCTTCGCCACCCATCTGGATGATCGGGCCGACGGCGGCAAGTGTTTCGACATTATTTACTAAGGTAGGGCACCCGTATAATCCTTTATAAGCAGGGGATGGGGGTTTGATCCTCGGATTGCCCCGCTGTCCTTCAAGGGATTCAAGCAATGCTGTCTCTTCGCCGCAAATGTAAGCGCCAGCGCCGGGATGGATAAAGATATCCAATGAACAACCTGTCTCCAGGATATTCTCACCAAGAAATTTGTGCTGATATGCTTCGTTGATCGCTTTTTGAAGTATCCCGATTATGCTCTTAAATTCACCTCTCACATAAATATAACAGGTTTTAACACCTAATGCAAAACAACTGATAATAAGTCCTTCTAAGAGCAGGTGGGGAATGTACTCCATTAAATAACGGTCTTTGAAAGTGCCTGGTTCACTCTCATCGGCATTACAAACAAGGTAACGGGGTTTATCGGTTTTTCTGTCAAGAAAGCTCCATTTCAGTCCCGTAGGAAAACCTGCCCCCCCTCTTCCACGCAGACCTGACCGTGTAACCTCCCTGAGAATTGTAGATGGATTCATCTCCTTTAGCGCTTTCTCCACATAAGTATAGCCCCCGTGGTGACGGTAAACATCATAGTCCCGGATATCGGGAATATCTGCTTTCTCTAAAAGAATTTTTCTACCCATCCGGATGTTACAGGTTTTTCTTCGTTTGCTTTATTTCCAAGATCTTCTATGATACTGTCAATTTTTTTTTGTGTAAGGAATTCATGAAATCCGGTATTGACCTGCATGACCGGGGCATAACCGCATGCGCCAAGGCATTCCACCGTCAGCAGGGTAAAAATACCGTCGGGAGTTGTCTCACCGATATTAATATTCAATTTCTTTTTAAGGTATTCAATGATCTCCTCACCTCCGCAAATGGCACAAGGCCCGGTGTGGCAAACTTCCAGAACATATTTCCCAACCTTTTCAAGATAAAACATTGAATAAAAAGTTGCAACTTCATAGACTTCTATCGGTTGCAGATCAAGCAAGCCCGCAATATAATCCATTACATTCACACTCAGGTAACCTCCGAGTTCTTCCTGGGCGATGTGCAGGACAGGCAACAAAACTGACTTTTTCTGCCCCTCCGGGTAACGTTTCATCAGGAGATGAACTTTCTCCAGTGTTTCAGCCGAAAAACTGACAGGTTTATTTTCCCTGATATACAATCGATGATTTATCGTGTTACCGTCCATTTATTTCGCCATTTCGCCATTTCGCTACTTCGCCATTTCGCTATTTCGCCATTTCGCTATTTCGCCATTTCGCTATTTCGCTACTTGTTATGCGTCCAATTCCCCTGCAATCACATTCATACTGCTCATTGTCAATATTGCATCCGAGAGCACTCCTCCACGGATCATCTCCGGGTAAGCCTGGTAATAATTAAAACAAGGCCTCCTGAAATGAAGACGGAAGGGAGTTCTTCCACCATCGCTTACAAGATAGAATCCAAGTTCGCCATTCCCCCCTTCCACAGAGTGAAAGACCTCTCCTACAGGGACTTCAATTTCACCCATCACGATTTTAAAGTGCCATATCAGCGCTTCCATTTTACTATATACTTCTTCTTTCGGAGGCAAGTAGAATTCGGGGACATCAACATGAAATTTTCCTTCCGGAAGGTTATCCAAAGCATTCCTAATCAGCTTCAGGCTTTGCCAAACCTCTTCCTGCCTTACACAGAACCGGTCGTAGGTATCGCCATTTGTTCCTACAGGTATGATGAAATCAAAATCATCATAAGAACTGTAAGGCGTCATATTCCTGACATCATAATCCACCCCGGCTGCACGCAGGTTAGGACCTGTGAAACCCCAATTGATCGCTCTCTCGGCTGAAATGCCCCCTACATTTATGGTACGGTCCATAAAGATCCGGTTGCGCATAAGGAGCTTCTCAAATTCTTTCAATACCTTAGGTAACCGGTCGAGAAATTCTTTAAGTTTTTTTATGGCAACATGGGAAAAATCCCTTTCAAAGCCACCGATCCGTCCGATGTTGGTCGTTAGTCGTGCTCCGCAAATCTCTTCATAGATCTCATAAACCCTTTCTCTCTCCTGGAAAACATATATAAAACCGGTCAGTGCACCACTATCGACTCCTGTTACGCTATTGCATATCAGGTGATCTGTAATCCTGGCCAGTTCCATAATGATGATACGCATGTAATCAATGCGTTTAGTAGTTTTCACCCCAAGCAACTTTTCGACTGTCATGTGCCATCCAAGGTTGTTGATGGGAGAAGAGCAATAATTAAGTCGATCGGTCAGGGGGGTAATCTGGTAATAGGGGCGGTGTTCTGCAATCTTCTCAAAAGCACGGTGGATGTAACCGATGGTTTGTTCGGCATCAATGATCTTTTCACCATCCAGCTTCAGGACATTCTGGAAAATGCCATGTGTCGCCGGGTGGGTTGGACCAAGGTTTAACGTCGTGTATGTCTTTGATGGTTCGTCTGACATTTATTTGCTGTTATCGTCCAAAATACCGGTCATCTTTATCTTTCCTTGTGGGATCCTCCAGAGGATATTCCTTTCTCATCGGGAAGTAATCCAGGTATTCCACATTCAGAATTCGTATAAGATTCGGGTGTCCCTCAAAAAGGATCCCATAAAAATCATATGTTTCACGTTCCATCCAGTTTGCACCTGAAAAAATATCCGTGACTGTTGCAACAGTCGGGTCATCTTTGGCCACAAAGGTTTTAATTCGTATTCTTTTGTTTTTTAAAAAATCATGTAAATGATAAACTACTCCTAACTGCAACTCCTGGTCCGGGTAATGTATTCCAGTAAGATCAGTAAGAAAAATAAATCCTTCCTCTTCTTTAAGAAATTGAATGACAGCATGGATAACAACGCTGGAAACAGTGACTGTATGGATATCAGATGAATCATCCATAACCAGGATGTCCGAACCAAAGCCTTTTATCAACGAATCGATTACTTTTTTGCTATCCATTTAACTTTTCGCTACTTCGCTATTTTGCTACTTCGCTATTTTCATATTCCATAACTTCTAAGCAACTCCCTGTACTCCTCCGAATATCTCCTTCTTAACGTCTCCTTGCCAACCAGTTCCTGGATTTTCATAAAACCATCGATGACCTGTTCAGGTCGTGGAGGACATCCGGGAATATACACATCCACCGGTATGATCCTGTCAATCCCCTGAAGAACGCTGTAAGTATCAAAAATACCACCGCTTGAGGCGCAGGCGCCCATTGCCAGTACCCACCTTGGTTCGGCCATCTGCACATAGACTTGTTGTACGACCGGCCCCATTTTTTTTGCGATGGTTCCCATTACCATCAGCAAATCAGCCTGGCGGGGACTGAAACTAAGCCTCTCAGAGCCAAAACGTCCAAGGTCATAATGGGCTCCCATCGTGGCCATGAACTCAATACCGCAGCATGAAGTGGCGAAAGGCAATGGCCATATCGAATTCTTGCGTGCCAGCCCTATTACCTTGTCAAAAGTTGTGGCAAAAAAGCCTGGTTGGGAGTACCCATAAGGCGGATCGACTTTATTATATGTGGGTATGGAAGAATCCTTCATTCCCAATCCAATGCTCCTTTTTTAATGATGTAATAGAATCCAAAAAGCAGAAATGCAAGAAAAACCGACATTTCAAAGAAGCCTTCCCATCCGAAATCCTTGAAATTGATTGCCCAGGGGTAGAAAAAGATGATCTCAACATCAAATAACACGAACAAAATCGCAATTAAAAAATATTGAACAGAAAAAGGGAATCTTGCATTTCCCTTCACTTCTATTCCACATTCAAAATTCTCCTCCTTGCGAAGCGTATGGATCTTCTTCCTTTTACCACCGATAAAATGGGTGAGCGTCATTGTGACCGCGACAAACCCAAATGCCACAATGAATTGAATCAGTATCGGAATGTAATCGTATGGAATATATGCTTTTTCCATTATTTAGAATAATTCTTTTCAAATGTACGCATTTTCCTGCCTTTACCAAACCGCGCGATAAAAATACATTTTCTTTCTAAAAACTCATAACTTTGTTTCATCAAATTCTTTCATATGAATGCGATGCCTCTTGTAATTGCGGCCCTTGCGGTATTTGCCCTGGCATACCGGTTTTACTTCGGATTTATTGCCGCAAAGGTCCTGGCTTTTAATGATTCACGAACCACTCCTGCCACCCGATTTTACGACAAACAGAATTATTATCCCATGAGCAAATGGGTGTTATTCGGACACCATTTTGCGGCAATAGCGGGAGCGGGACCATTGGTTGGTCCTGTCCTGGCTTGCCAGTTCGGCTATTTTCCAGGTTTTGTGTGGATGGTTGTAGGCGCTGTAATGGCAGGCGCCGTTCATGACATTGTTATTCTTACGGCATCCGTGAGGCATGACGGGAAATCACTGGCTGCCATAGCCAAAGCAGAGATCGGCAAAGTGACCAGTGGTATTACTGCTTCATTGGCTACTTTTCTCATTATTATTATTGCGATTGCCGGACTGGGTCTGGTGGTTGTCAATGCACTGACGGAATCATCATGGGGAACATTCACCATTGCAGCCACAATCCCCATTGCAGTTTTTATGGGACTCTGGATGTTCGTTTTCAGGAAAGGAAAAACAGTGGAAGCAACAATAATGGGAGTGATCCTTCTTACACTGGCAGTCATTTTCGGGAAATATGTCCCCAATTCCCCTTTTGCTTCCTGGTTTTCGTTCAATCATAACACGCTCACCCTCCTGCTGGCAGGTTATGGATTTCTTGCTTCAGTACTTCCTGTATGGCTTTTACTTTCTCCGCGTGATTACCTGAGTTCTATCATGAAACTGGGAGTTATAGCAATGCTTGCTGTCGGTATCATTGTTGTCGCCCCGACATTAAAAATGCCGGCATTTACGCCGTTTATAAGTGGTGGCGGGCCGATAATTCCAGGCACACTCTTCCCTTATCTTTTTATCACGATTGCCTGCGGCGCCATCTCCGGGTTTCATGCATTGATCGGATCGGGAACAACTCCGAAAATGATCATGAAAGAGTCACATATCAAACCGATCGCTGCAGGGGCTATGCTTTCCGAAGGGCTGGTCAGCATCATGGCTTTGATCGCTGCTGCAAGCCTTTTACCATTAGACTACTTCATGATCAATGTTCCGGCAGAAAAACTGGCCCATTTTCTTCCCCAGTTAAATGCAATGGGATTTACTATGTCTGATCTTCCACGGATTGAAGCACAAATAGGAGAATCGATAATCGGAAGAACAGGAGGTGCAGTGTCACTTGCCGTCGGGATGGCACAGATCTTTTCTTCAATCCCGGGGCTGAATTCTCTTATGTCGTACTGGTACCATTTCGCCATCATGTTTGAAGCGCTGTTTATTCTCACGACGATTGATGCAGGAACACGGGTGGCAAGATTTATTCTCCAGGAATTGCTGGGAAAACTCTATAAGCCCCTTGCCCGGACCGATTTGCTTTTTGGGAACCTTGTCTCTTCAGGGTTGGTTGTGTTTTTTTGGGGTTATTTTATTTATACCGGCAGCGTTTCCACCATATGGCCGATGTTCGGGACAGCCAACCAACTACTTGCAGGGATTGCACTCACTGTAGGAACATCCTATCTCATCAATCACGGAAAATTAAAATATGCATGGATCACTTTAATTCCCATGGTTTTTATCCTGCTGGTGACATTTTCGGCCTGCTTCATGAACATCCTGAATATTTACATTCCTCAGTTAGATAACCCGAAAACCCTGGTTCAGGGGGTAATCAACCTGATTCTTACCGTTGTCATAATGCTAAGTGTTATTATCATCCTTAGGGATGCTATACCTGGATGGATTCTTGCGAAAAGGAAATCATTAGAACAAAAAGTTCCATTATAAGCTTTTTCATGTGCTTTAGGTGTATATATCGCTACGAGAACATTGCCAGAACAGCTTTGGTAAAGGACATCGGGCTTGGATGGGCATAAATGATCAGTATTTCATGTTGTGATAAATTTTATCATTAATACGATTGTTGTAATCATAACTGTAAATGATTAATAGCTGTTGTTATTTTTTAACTAATATTTATCTTAATCACTTGTGAATAGATAGTTAATTTAAGATATAAATCGAATTACAAAATCCTCGACTACCTGTTCGATGAGATATATTGATGACATTGTTATAAGGCTTTTTATTGCTACTTTCCAAAGTGGCATTGACTTGAAAAAATTCATAAGTGTTACTGTAAAATAAAAAATAAAAACAGGAAATTCAACATAAGCAGTATCTAAGTGAGGATAAATGAATTTAATTAAAGAAATAAAACCTGCAATCAAAAAGCAAATGGATATGGTATATAACATCATTACACCAACTTCAGCATAATTATATCCTGACTTATAAAATAAGAGATAAGTAATTAAAACATAAATTGGTATCAAAGTAATATACGTTATCACCAAGTACTCATGAAAGAAATTTGCTTCTGAAATAATGTCCGCATGGTAATATTTTGTTACGGCATTGAATATCCAATATCGAAATAGGGCAGTAATTGTTGCACACAAGAGAAACATTGAAAAAGGCTTCTGATGGATGTTTCGCTTACCTTCTATATAAGTAAGTTGCATGCAACCAGGAGCAACAATCAATTGTTTCAAGGTATAAAAAAAACCTTTTTCAATATGTGTAAAAAAACGAAATAGTTCACGCAAAAGTTCCTTTACAGAAATTCTTTTTGTTTTAAAAGATTGGCCGCAATGGCTGCAATAATTCCCCGTTCCCGAAAATCCGCACGATTTACATTTATGGATAAGGTTAGAACCTTTCATTAATTATTTATCTTGAAATTTTAAAAATAACAGCTAATACTTGTTGTAAGCTGTAGAAAAAGATCAAAAATACAAATCTTTTTTTCAGGGGTAACAAAACAAGTATGTAAAATTTCCAGAGGATAAAAGTTCCTCGTATATAGGGGTAGAACCTGAAAGTATTTGCAAGCCGCAAGGCTTCGGCGTGAGCTCAGCTGAACGGTAGTTTACCGCAAGGTATGCACATTTTTATCAACAGTTTCGAAAATTAACAATTTACGGCAAAATCATTAATCTGCTCCGTTACTTTTGGTACTTTTACTGTTGAATTTTTGATCGAATCTACTCCTAAAATAATCATTAACCCTAACTTTGAAAAAGTGAAAAGAATTGCGATTTTTTGTGACGGAACCTGGAATACTCCTGATAAACTGGAAGATGGTAAACCATGCCAGACCAATGTTGTTAAGTTGGCAAACACCCTTAGTTCCAGATCAACTGATGGAACAGTTCAAAAACTGTTTTACAACATTGGCATTGGCGGAGAAGGGAACTGGATAAGCCGGGTTTATGATGGTGTAACCGGGACAGGTATTTCGAAAAATATTTTGCAGGCCTATTTCTTTATCATGAATAATTATGAACCTGGAGATGAATTGTTCCTTTTCGGATTCAGCCGTGGTGCATTTACCGTACGGAGTTTATCAGGATTGATCAGGAATTCGGGAATTTTAGACATGAAATATACTGATAAAATACTCCAGGCATATAACCTATACCGGTCAAGGCATCCATCATATCATCCTAAAGAATTTGAGGCTACACTTTTCAGGAAAACATATGCTGTTGAGGAGGTAACTCAAATAAAATTTATCGGGGTTTGGGATACCGTTGGGGCATTAGGGAATCCACTCTTTCTCAAAGGAATTGTCAGTACACGGAATGAATTTCACGATACTGGATTATCGTCTAAAATCGAGAATGCATTTCATGCCCTTGCCATTGATGAGAAGAGGACAAGTTTCCAGGCTGCATTATGGCATCAGCAGAAGGATGTAAGGGATCAAACCCTGGAACAGGTGTGGTTTCCCGGAGTACATTCCGATATTGGCGGCGGTTATCCGGAAACAGGATTATCAGATATTTCATTAAAATGGATGATGGAAAAGGCACAAAGATGCAATCTCAATTTTAACCCTGTTGAAATGCAGCCTGACTCAATGGGACAAATGCATGAAACATTGACAGGATTTTACAACCTGGGAGGGAAATTCTACCGGCCAATCGGATTAGAGATCCCCAATATGGGAAAGACAAATGAGCAGTTGCATTCTTCAGTAGTTGAAAGATATAAAAAGGACAGTAACTACAGGCCAAAAAACTTAGTCAGGTATTTTGAACAACATCCGCTATAATCTTCTCTTCAAAATTATCAAGTATAATATAAGCGTTATGGGAAAAGTAACACCATACAAAATGTCAAATATTCTCTTGCCTTTTTT
>Ga0247841_10005763_pt1 | contig 19702 bp, 9 predicted proteins | sample LaCruzMarch2015__2_FD_192410 | JGI IMG/M metagenome (GOLD analysis project Ga0247841, IMG submission 192410) | Freshwater microbial communities from meromictic Lake La Cruz, Castile-La Mancha, Spain - LaCruzMarch2015_18m | ecosystem: Environmental > Aquatic > Freshwater > Lake | place: Spain... | reverse complement strand
TGCCCTATCGGACCGGGCTGCTCGGGCGCACCCGCGCCGCCATGGAGGTCGAGTTTTTCGATGGGTCCGGGGAGCAGTTCTTCGAGGCCCGGGACCCGCTGAACCGCGGGCTCTGGGTGCAGGCGTACCGGGAGGCGCGGGTGATGGCCTTTTGTCTGCCCTTATGGGCGGTGTTCCCGGCCGCGGACCTGTCGGCGGCCGACTGGCGGGAGCGCGACGCCCTGCTGGAGTCCTTCCACGAGGTGGTGCAGAACTACAAGGACATGCGCCGCCGCCTGCGGCTGCGCCAGCCCGTGCGCTCGATCCTGGCGCTGACCATGGCGGACGACCGCCGCTGCGCCCTGGCGGGGCTGCGCGACACCTGGATCGGCGGCTATCTGCAGGCGCCCGCGGCCTTCCTGGCGCGGACCCGCACCGGTGGGGGCATTGCGCGCTATCTCGCCAATGCGCGCCGGGTTTCGCGGTTTCTGGGCGAGGAGTTCGCCGCGGCGCCCTCCCCCGGGGTCGCCGGCATCCCGGACCTGCTCGGCTTCGGCGCCGGCCGCCCCTGGCTGATCCCGGTCAGCGCCATCCATGGCGAGGCCCTGGATCATCTGGAGCTCCAGTACCCCAACCCGGACGAGCGGCCCCCGCGCCTGCCCCCGGTGCCGGTGCATGTCGAGTTGCCGCTGCTGGTCGCGCTGTGCGAGCGTGCGAATGCGTTAATGTAAGCGCCGCGGGGCAAGAAGAGGATGTGTCCGCAAATGAACGCCAATGAACGCAAATAGGAGAAACGCTGCGGGGGCCTTCATCACTATCCCGGCCGCCTCGGGGGTGACATCCGTCGCGGGCTGGGGGCCGCTCCTACGGCGTAGGAGCGGCCCCCAGGCCGCGACGGGTTGCCGCCAGGACCTGTGGCCGGAGTTATGATCAAGGCCGCTCCGGAACTGTGGACCGCGCCGCGCTTGGCGCTGGTCGTTGCCCGCTTTGGGCACGACTGGCGGTCCGCGCAGCGGACCCTACGGAGGCGCAGCGCGGGGTCCGTGGTGCCGACTGGCCCCTACCGCCGAGAAGACCTGAAGCCTTTTTCCCAATTTGCGTTCATTTGCGTTCATTTGCGGACAATAAACTCCTGACCGGGGGCCTCTTTGATTCCACCAAGCTTAAGCATCTGCCGCGGCCAGGCCGATCACGGGATCGGCGAGGCCGGCACGCCGATCAGGCGCGGCGAGCAGTACCTCGCGGCGGATGCGCCATTGCAGGCGGACCCCGAGCTGCTGCGCGGTATCCGCCATTGGCTGACGCTCGATGCCGGCCCCGGCGACCATGGCCGCCTTCAGGAGCGGCTGACCGGCTGGGCCTGCTTCCCGGCCGGGCCCTATTATTTCGTCGTCCGGCTCGCTGCCGCCGGGAAATACGACCGGCGGGACGCCTATTTCGCCCACGCGCGCGCCTGGCCCCTGGCGAGCTTTGCGGCGGACTTCGACCCGGGTCTTTATCTCGGTCAGGATGCGGCCTTCTGGACGGAGGCACCGAGCGGCGCGACCCTTGCCGGGTTGCCGCCGCCGCCCGCCCCTGCGCCGGACCCCGCTTGCGCCGCGCGGGAGCAGGCGCTGGCGGCGGGCCTCATCACCCACCTATTCCACGGCATGGTCACGGGCTGGCCGGTGATCCTGGCCGTGCCGCTCAATGCCTTTGCCGCCGGGTCATCGCTCGCCCGGGTCATCTCATTCGCCCGCGGTGCCTTGCCGGGCCGATTGCGGCGCCGTTGCCGGGTGCGGGTCTTCAGCCGCAACCCGCCGCTCTTCCTGGGCCAGGACCCCGAAGGCACCGCGGTGGACCTCCTGGTCATCCCCGAGGACCTCGCCGGGGCGGCCCTGGGCGCGGTGCGCCGCCGCGCCCTGCTGCTCGATGCCCGCGGCGAGCGGTGTGACGGACCCGCGCCGGCGGCGGATCTCAGCGACTATGCGCGGGCCCTCATCGAGAGCGCCCAGCGCTTCCCGGCCCAGTTGACCGGCTTCGGCGAGCGCTTCGACCGGCTCTGGGTCGACCCCACCGCGGCCCCCGGACCGGAACTGACCGGCTGGGTCACCCTCACCTACAACCTGGCCGTCGCGCTGGCCGGCGGCGCGGCCCACTGCGGCAGTCTGTTCGCCAACTATCTGCTGACCCAGGCGCGGGCCACTGACCAGGTCCCCTGGTCGGCGCTGATCCGCCCGGACGACTGGGCGCGCTTCCCGCAAGACCATTTGATGCGCTTCATCCTGCGTGCGGACGAGGTCTTGAGCCCCGGTGAGGGGCGCCTCCAGGCCGCCTTGGTCGAGGCCTTCCAGCGGCTGGGGTGTACCCTCGACGAGGGTCTGGCCGCCTGGTGGAACCCGGCCGAGGCGCCCAAGCGCCGCCGCCTTCTGGCACTGTGCAACCTGGACCCGCCGCTGGTCTCGGACGCGCGCTGCGCCGCCCTGACCCGACCCCTGCCGATCGCGACCCTGGCGGCCGACGGCGCCCCCCTGACCGGCGCGCTGCGGGCCGAGTACCGGGCCGGGGTCTTGGGGGCGCGCGGCGGGGAGGCGCCGCACTTGCTCGCCGTGCTGGACCAACCGGGCCTGTTCGCGCTGTTGCTCGAGGCGGACCGGAGCGGTGTGCTCGCGGCCCCCTGGCGCCGCGGCGACCTCGCGGCCATGCCGCTGCCCCAGGCGGCGGCCCTGGCGCGGCAGTTGCTCCAGGAGCCGCGGACCTGGGGCGGGCTGGAGGACCTGCCGACGCGCCTCTTCGCCCGACTGGAACAGGCCCCGGGCGGGCTCGACACCATCGCCGCGGACCTCTTCGACCCACGGGGCCGCCTGCGCATCGCGCCGACCCCGGCGACCGCCGTCCTGCTGCTGGAGACCGCGCCCATCGCGCGGCGGCTGCCGTGCGCCGACCTGATGACCCTGGGCGGACTCCTGCCCGCTACCGCGGCGCGCGCCCTCAGCGCCTACCAGGCCCGGGTCACGGCCCTGATGGACCTGGAACCGCCGGCGACCACGGCGCACCTGATCCAGGCGGGTGCCTGGCTCGCCTGGCGGCGCCACGTCGATCCCGCGCCGGACCAGGACGCCCGCCACGGACTCGCCCTGACCTGGCTCACCAGTCCCGCACTGGCCGCACTGCGCGACGACCGGGCCAGGACGCGACCGCCCCAGTGGCGTCTGGACCGGACACAGGACCAGGACCCCGACCCGGTGGACATTACCCGCGAGACCTGGGACCAGGTCATGGCCGACCTGGGCCCACTCGCCCCCGCGGCGGTCGACCTGCTGACCCGGCCCGACACCCACTGGCCCTGGCTCCATCCGTTCCAGCAGGACCAGGCGCGCGACCTGGCCGCGCACTGCACCGACCCGCGGGCGCGGGCGGCCCTGGCCGCGGATCTGGAGCGCACTGAATGGATGACGGCCGCCGACGCGCCCTGGCTCGGCGAGGTCATCGCCGCCCTGGCCGCGGGGGCGGACGGCGACGGGGCCCTGGCGGGGCTGCGGCAGCGCGTCCAGGCGGCGGCGGACCAGGACGGGCGCGACGCCCGGTCGCACCCGCTCATGCAACTGTGCCGGGCGATCTGCGCCCTGCCCCCGCGGCAGCGCCGCCGCGACGGCCCGCTGATCAGGCACGGCTGGCCAGCCCTGGAGCGGGCGATCGGCGGCGAGGGCGGCTATTATCACTGGGCCTTGCTGACCCCGGACCGGCCCATCCTGCCGCTCCTGCACCTCGCCGCCTGCCTGAGGCCCGAGCGCCAGGCCGGAACCCTGGCGCTCTGGTTCATGTACCAACCGGACTGCGCCCCACTGCGCCGGGCGCCGCGCTGGTGGGAGGCCCTGATCGGCAGTGTACTGGAGCACACGGCGCCGCCGGACACGCGCGGCAGCGCCCCGGCCCGGCCCTGGTGCGCACCGGCGGAGGCGACCCGGCGGGCGGCCCTGGCCCTGATCGACGCCGAACGCGAGGCCCTGCCGCCGGCCGAGGGGATGGCCTTGGCGCGGGCCTGGGGGGACCTGGACAGCGGCGCGACCTGGACCGACAACTGCGGAGCGAATCACCGATGAACGAACGGCTCGCCTTTTTTTGCGACCGCGACACCGCGCCCGGTCACCTGAGCACCTGGACGGACGCCGGGGAGACCGGCGCGGCCCTCTACCAGGTCTGGTGCCGGGCGGCCCTGGCGGACCCGGGGCCGGACGCGGCGGGACCAGCCGCCGACCCCGCGGGACTCGCGGCACGGGTCGCCGCGGCCGGCGGCGGCATCATCGCCGTGACCCGGCCGACCGGCACCGGTGCCGCGCTGCGCGTCGCGACCATCCCCGCCGCGGGCTATGACCCGGCCACCGAGTTGCTGGTCCTGCGCCCGGGCCAGTCGCCCGCGTGGACACCGGGCGACGGCGCTGCCATCCCGGCGGACCCCGGCACCTTCGTCCTGGCCCCCGCCACCCGCGCGGACCAGACCACGCTGCGCGCCTTCCTGGACCAGTTGGAGCGGTTGCCGGACGACTATCGCAGTCTTCTGTTCAACGTGCTGCGCCGACCCGGCATCGAAGGCGCCCTGTGGCGGCTGGAGCGCCGGCTGGAGCGGCTCCACGGCGACCCGACCCCAGCGACCACGGACGACCACGAGGCCCGACCCCTGGGACCGCGGCTCGCCCAGGCCTGGCCCTGGGTCCTGACCGGCTTGCTGGTGCTCAACCTGCTCGCCGTCCTCGGCAGTGCCTGGTGGGTCAAGGGTTCAACCGGGAACGCCGCGCCCCCTGAGGAGGTTGAGCACCAACCCGGCGCGTGCCCACCCGGCGCCGCCGGGACCTGGATCACGCCCGCCCCGCCGCGTCCGGACTGGTCGTCCTGCGGCCCCCCCTGGTTCTGCGAGGCACCCTTGGCACCGGGACCGGGCCACCCCGCGGGCCGGTCGCCGCTGGGCGCCGCCGCCGTGCATGGCAGCAAGCGCTAGCCCATGGACAGCCCCCCGCCCCCCGCACCCATCACCCTCACCGCCATCCCCGCCGGCGGCGAGACCCCGGAACCGCTCGCGCTCCAACCCGACGCGGCCGGGGACTACCGCTTCAGCCTGCAGTGTCTCCCCGGCGCCGACGCCATCCACCTGGAGCTCGCCCGCGGGGGCCAGCCGTGCCTGCGCGCCGAGGTGCGCGCCCAGGCCGACGAGGTGGTTGGTTGTCACCTGCGCTTGGACGACGGCGGCGAACCGGTGCTGCTGGTCGGCAGTCATCAGGTCCTGTTCCTGCCGCTGGAGCCCGCCGATACCACCCCGGCGCCGCTCCCCGTCCCCCGCGCCGAGGCCCCCTGGGACCTCTGCCTGGTGATCGACGCCACCACCCGGACTGCCGCGGCACCGCCGGGTCGGGCGCCGACCGACCCCGGGCACCCGTCAGCGACGCCGGGGACAGACCCGGACCCGCGGGATACGCCGACCGCCCCCCCGGGGCTGGACGCCTTCCTGCTGAATCAGCCCGACCAATGGCGCGCGGTGGTCGCGCCGGTCGTGGACCTGGTGCGGCACCTGGGCGGGCCGGACCAGGGTTGCCGGCTCGCCGTCATCGCCTTCGGCGACGAGGCCCCACCCCCCGGCATCTATGCCCCCGACCTGCTGCCCGACTTCCACCTGCGCACCCTGCCGCCGGAGCGGCCCGAACACCTGCTGATCCCCATGACCCCCGAGTCCCTCACCGAGCTGCTGCTCACCCGCCTGACGCCCAGCCCCGGGGGCGACTTCGTGGACGCCCTGGCCGACGCCCTGGCCGCGGCCGGCCGCCTGCAGTGGGGTGACGAGCGCCGGCGCCTGCTGCTGCTGATCGGCGACTCTCCCGGTCACGCCACCGCCCACCCGGTGCCCTACGGCGGCGACGCCCTCCCGCGCCGTGCCGATGTCGACACCGAGGCCGCGCGCCTGCACCGCGACCACCGGGTCGAGGTCCTGACCCTTTACCACCCGCCCCCCGCCGCCTTCGCCAAGACCCTGCTGCCGGCCCAGGCGGCCCTGATCCGGCACGCCCGCGAGCAATACCGACGCCTCGCGGGCCGGCCCGCGCTCGCCTACACCACCGGCGACTTCGACCCCCGGCAGGCCGCCGACACGCTATTGGGGCGGCGCACGCCGCTGGGACGCGGGGCTTGTTGGGGGTGGTTGGTCGGGGGCTGAGCGCCCGCCGGGGGCAGCCTGCCGCCTGGAGTCCAAGGCTTCAGCCTTGGCGGGGTTGTTGGTCCGCACAGCGGACCCTACGGGCCCGTCGGGTCCGCTGTGCGGACCAAGCGCCGCCCCCGGCACGCGCAACGGCATCCCGAACCACGGTCGGCCCCGGTCTCGCCCGCCCGCACCAACCGCGCCCGCGCCGGCCCCTTGCCGCCCCCAGTGTCCGCCGGGATAATTAACCTAAAATCCACAGATGAACACAGATGAACACAGATGAAGACAGATTTTCTTCAAACGGTCATGCGCTTATCGCTACTGTCACAATCACCCGCAAGGTGAGCCCCAGACCAAGCCTAAGCCAATGAACAATCTGTGTTCATCTGTGTTCATCTGTGGATGACTGCTCTTTTTTTGATCAAACGTCCGACCACCGCCAAAGGGACGCCGCCATGTCACCCCGCTCCCGCTACGCCCGCCCGACCGCCAACCGCGTCTTCACCAACCGGGAGGGGCCCATCGCATCCTTCGAGGCGGCCCGCGCAGACCTGTCGCCGGACCGGCATCGCATCCTGGGCTTCCATGGCGTCGGCGGGACCGGCAAGACCGCCCTGTGCCGCAAGCTCCGCGAGACCCTGCGCGACGAAGACCCGCGCCGCCAGGTCTGGGGCCACCTGGACTTCGCCGTCGAGTCGCTGCGCGAGCCCGCCCGCGGCCTGCTGCAACTGCGCCGCAGCCTCGCGGAGTCCGGACCCATCCGCTTCAGCGTCTTCGATGTCGCCATCCTGACCTACTGGGGGCGCGCCTATCCCGGCGAGGACCCCAGCCGGGCCTTCAAAGACCTGCTGGGCGAGCACGAAGGGCTCTTGGGCGGTCTCACCGACAAGGGCCTCAGCGTGCTGGATCAGACTCAGGCCCTGTCCGGCCTGTCCGGGCTCGCGTTCTGGGCACTGAAGCAGGCGCGCCGAACGCTCAAGGAACGCGGCGCCCGACAGGCGTGCGAGGCCTTGAACGGCCTGGAGCACCTGGACGCCACCGACCTGCTGGACCGCCTGCCCTGGTTCCTCGCCCAAGACCTGTGCGCCCACCGGGCCGCGGCGCAGTCCCCGCCGAACCGGCCCGCGCCGCCGCCCGTGATCTTTCTCGACAGCTACGAGACCCTCTGGAGCGACCGCCCGGACAAGACCGGTGCCGCCGCCCTGGAGACCGACGCCTGGGTGCGCGAACTGGTGGCCGCCGCCCCCGGCTGCCTCTTCGTCTGCCTCGGCCGCGAGCGCCTGGGCTGGGACCGGCGCTTCCCCGCCGACTGGGCCGGCCACCTCGACGACCAGCACCTGCTCGGCGGTCTGGCGGAGCCGGACGCCCAGCGATACCTTGAGGCCATCCCGATCCCCGACCCCCTCGTGCGCCGCGCCATCATCGACGGCGCCACCGCGGACGCGGCCCCGGGCGCGCCCCAGTCCCCGGCGCCGACCACCGGCGCCCACCCCTTTTATCTCGATCTCGCCGTGGACACCTGGCTGGACCTGACCGCCGCCGGCCGCACCCCGGCGGCGGACGACTTCGGCGCCACCCACCCGCAGGTCCTGGCCCGCTTCCTGCGCCAGCGCTCCACCGCGGAGATCGCCACACTCGAATGCCTGGCCGGCCCCAGCGCCTTCGACCGCGACCTCTTCGCCGCCCTGGTCCAGCGCTTCAGCACCGGCTATCCGCTCACCGCCTTTGCGGACCTGATGGGCTTCTCCTTCTGCGAGCCCGGCGCCGACGGGCGCTACCGGCTGCACGGGCTGATGCGCGAGCACCTCTTGGAGGAACTGGACCCGGCGACCAAGGGCGAACTCTCGGCCTTCCTGTTCGACTGGTTCGATGCGCGCTGTCGGCCGGCGGAGCCCCGGGAGCTGACAGAGGGGCATGAGGAGGCGTTGCGGGAGGCGGTGCAGCAGCGGGGGATCGAGGATGCCGGGGCGGCGCTGGATTGGTTTTGGGAGCGGCAACGGGTCTTCTTCGACGCGGCACGCTTCGCCCTTCTGGAGCCGCTGCACCGCTGGGCGCTCGACCTGGCCGAGCAGCGGCTCGGGCCGGACCATCCGCAGACCGCCGTCGCGCTCAACAACCTCGCCCAACTGTTGCAGGACACCAACCGCCTGCCCGAGGCCGAGCCGCTGATGCGCCGGGCACTGGCCATCGATGAGGCGCGCTACGGGCCGGATCACCCGGATGTCGCCATCCGTCTCAACAACCTCGCCGCGCTGCTGTGGGCCACCAACCGCCTGCCCGAGGCCGAGCCGCTGATGCGCCGGGCACTGGCGATCTTTGAGTCGAGCTACGGCCTGGATCACCCGAATGTCGCCACCAACCTCAACAACCTAGCCCAACTGTTGCAGGACACCAACCGCCTGCCCGAGGCCGAGCCGCTGATGCGCCGGGCGCTGGCGATCTTTGAGTCGAGCTACGGCCTGGATCACCCGAATGTCGCCACCAACCTCAACAACCTCGCCCAACTGTTGCAGGCCACCAACCGCCTGTCCGAGGCCGAGCCGCTGATGCGCCGGGCACTGACCATCGATGAGGCGAGCTACGGGTCGGATCACCCGGCAGTTGCGATCGACCTCAACAACCTCGCCCGACTGTTGCAGGACACCAACCGCCTGCCCGAGGCCGAGCCGCTGATGCGCCGGGCACTGGCCATCGATGAGGCGAGCTATGGGCCCGATCACTCGGCAGTCGCGCGCGACCTCAACAACCTCGCCCACCTGTTGCAGGCCACCAACCGCCTGCCCGAGGCCGAGCCGCTGATGCGCCGGGCACTGGCCATTGATGAGGCGAGCTACGGGCCGGATCACCCGCTGGTCGCCATCCGCCTCAACAACCTCGCCGCGCTGCTGTGGGCCACCAACCACCTGCCCGAGGCCGAGCCGCTGATGCGCCGGGCACTGGCCATCGATGAGGCGAGCTATGGGCCGGATCACCCGCGGGTCGCGATCGACCTCAACAACCTCGCCCAACTGTTGCAGGACACCAACCGCCTGCCCGAGGCCGAGCCGCTGATGCGCCGGGCCTGTCTGATCCTGCTCGCCTTCACCCGCACCACCGGCCACACGCACCCGAATCTGCGGCAGGTGCTCGCAAACTACCGCTCCCTCCTCGCCGCCTGGTCCCCGGACCCGGCGGCCGCCGCCCGCCGCCTCGCGGACCTGGCCGCCGAATCCGGCCTGCCGCCGGCGGACTGGGAGCGGCTCCTGGCCGACTGAGGCCAAGCGATGGGCATCGCTCCCGAGACTGGGCAAGTATTCCCGTAGGATGGGTAGAGCGCAGCGAAACCCATCGTTTGCGCACGGCTAAGGCGTTGATTGCTGGGTTTCGCTGCGCTCTACCCAGCCTACGGATCGGGCGTAGAGCGGGTCCCGGGCGAATACTTGCCCAATCTCTCCCGCTCTGCCCATCCTACGCACGCCTGCGCCGTAGGAGCGGCCCCCCGGCCGCGACGGGTTGCCGCGAGGGCGCGCGGCCGGAGTTGTGATCAAGGCCGGCTGGGGCCTCGATCACACTGGCGGCCAGCGGCGATCGGTCCGCACAGCGGACCCTACGGTAAGGCCGCGTTCCGTAGGGTCCGCTGTGCGGACCAGCGGCCTCGCGGCTCGCGCGGTGGCCCGAGTTATGATCAAGGCCGGGATCTGTGTCCATGATCAAAGGCCGGCAATGACCTCGGGGTCCAGGCCGGTGGACTGGGCGATGACGCCCGGCGCGACACCGTTGGCCTTCATCGCCCGGGCGATCTCCAGGGTGCGCTCTTCGCGCCCCTCCTCGCGCCCCTCGATCTTGCCGAGCCCATAGTTCGACAACAGCAGGCTCGCCTGCAGGTGCAGGTCGTCCTGCCAGCGCTCGTAGGCGGCGCGCTCCGCTGGGGCGAGCTTGAGTAGGTCGAGCTTCTCCTTGGCCTCGCGCAGGCCCTTGGCCGAGAAGCCGTCCTGGATCGTCTGGTGCTTGAGGTAATAGACCCACTCATCAAGTGTGTCGTGCGCGCACTCGTCGAACCGCTCGACCTTGATCAGGTAATACTCGGGGAACAGTTCGTGGGTGCGCTCGCGCCCCGGATACAGTTGGCGTTGGGCGAGGCTCAAGGCCAGCTCGTCGTGCTTGTGCAGACCGTGGAAACGCGTGGTGCCGCGGTAGATATAGTCCTCGCAGTGGCCTAAGTGGAAATAGAGGATGTTGACCGAGATCACCTTGACCAGGTCCGCGTAAGCCTGGCCGGCATCCAGATGTTCGACCAGGGTCCGGGCGCTGCCGTAGAGCATCCGCGACAGATAGTCGTGCCGGCGCTCGTATTGGACCTCGATCAGCACCAGCTCGCCGCGGTGGTTGCGTACCTTGAGATCGAGGCGGTTGGAGCGGTCGTCGGCCGTGTCGCGGTTCGACTCCGATTCCAGGACCTCCACGATCTGTACATCCTCGCGCAGCAGCTCGCTCAGAAAGCCCTCGAGGATGCCGAAGTTGGCCTTGCTGCGCAGCAGCCGTTTCATGGCCCAGTCGAAGCTGATGAGCTTGCGCGTTGGCATGGTCGCTGACTCCGGGGGAGATGGAAGGGTGGGCGGCACAAGCATAGCTTGAGTCGGTTGCGGGGGTCTTGATCATCGTTGCGGCCAGCGCTGTTCTCCGGAGTCCAAGCACGCCTAGGGTGTGCCATCATGTAAGCGGCACCCCGCCGCGCCCGGTCCGTCCGCCCCGGGAGGAGAGAACCATGACCTTCGATACCCTGCTCGCCGCGCTCGCCGGAGTGCCCCCCGTCTGGGCCGTGGATGCCCTGGGCCTGGCGCTCCTGATCGGCTACAACCTGTATCTGGCGCGGGTCTTTCGTCGGCAACCGGAGCGCACCTACCGGGGCTGCTCCGACCGCCTGCGCCGCGTCTGGGTGGAGACGGTGCGGGCCGGCGGCAAGGATATCCTGGCGGTCCAGACGCTGCGCAACTGGGTGATGTCGGCGAGCCTCTTTGCCTCCACCTCGGTCCTCATCGGCCTGGGGTTCCTGGGGGTCGCCTTTCGGGAACTCGACCCGAGCGGGCTGTCGGAGGCACTCAGTTGGGCGCCCAGCGGCGCCGGGCTGGTACGCCTCAAGCTGTTGCTGCTCGCGGCCCTCTTTTTCACCAGCTTCATGCACTTCGTGCTGGCGCTGCGCTACTACAACCACACCGGTTTCCTGATCAATCTGCCGCCCGACTACTTCAGCGGGAGCGTGCCCGACCCCGTGGCCGAGACGCTCAATCGTGCCGGCGGCCACTACAACCGGGGCACCCGGCTCTTTCTCGTCGCGCTGCCCTTCCTGTTCTGGCTGGTCGGACCCGACTGGTTCCTGGGCGGGGTGGTCTGCGCGCTCCTGCTGCTCTATCGCTTCGACTTCTACGCTGAGCGGGGGCTCGCCGACACCACGGCGAGCGGCCCCGCCGAACTGCGCGTCCAGAACCCGCACGCGCTGCCGGGCGCCGAGGTCGCGGCGGCCCTGGGCAGCCAGCCCGAGGGCCTGGGCACCGCCGAGGCGGTCAGGCGGCTCGCGGCGGTCGGTCCCAACCAGCTCCCGACGCCGCCGCGGGACGGGCCGCTCAAGCGCTTCCTGAAGCATTTTCACGACAGCCTCATCTATATCCTGCTCGGCGGCGCAGTGGTGACGGCGCTCATGGGACACTGGGTCGACACCGGGGTCATCCTGGGGGTGACGGTCATCAATGCCGTCATCGGCTTCATCCAGGAGGGCAAGGCGGAGCAGGCCCTCGCCGGGATCCGCAAGATGCTCGCGCTGCACGCCCATGCGCGGCGCGAGGGCCGCTGGGTGGAGGTCGACGCGGCCGACCTGGTGCCGGGGGACTGGGTGCGCCTGCGCGCCGGCGACCGGGTGCCGGCCGATCTGCGCCTGCACGAGGCGGCCAACCTGCGGATCGACGAGTCCGCGCTCACCGGGGAGTCGGTACCGGCCGACAAGGGGACAGCCCCGGTGGACCCGGCGGCGGGGCTCGGGGATCGCCTCGGCATGGCCTACTCCGGCACCCTGGTGGCCGCGGGCACGGGCCTGGGGGTGGTCACCGGGACCGGGGCGACCACTGAGCTCGGGCGCATCAACCGGCTGATCGCGGAAGTGGAGACGCTGGCCACCCCGCTCACCCGGCAGATGGCGGCCTTCGGGCGGGTGCTCTCCTATGTGATCCTGGGCATGGCCGTGGTCATGTTCCTGATCGGCTGGCTGCTGCACGGCCTGCCCCTGGGCGAGTTGGTGATGGCGGCGATCGCCTTTGCGGTGGCGGCCATCCCCGAGGGCCTGCCCGCGGTCCTGACCATCACGCTCGCGCTCGGGGTGCAGCAGATGGCGCGCCGCAATGCCATCACACGGCGGCTCCCGGCGGTCGAGACCCTGGGCTCGGTCACCGTGATCTGCACCGACAAGACCGGCACCCTCACGCGCAACGAGATGACGGCCCGCCACCTGGTCACCCGCGCCGGGGACTATGAGGTGGCGGGGATCGGCTATGCCCCCGACGGTCATGTCGCGCGCGACGGGCGCCGCGTCGAACTGGCGCAGGCCCCGGACCTGGCGGCCCTGGTGGAGGTACTGACCCACTGCAACGACGCCGAACTCGCCCAGGAGGACGGGCAGTGGAAGGTCATCGGGGAACCGACCGAGGGGGCGCTGCGCACCCTGGCGCGCAAGCTCGGCTGCGCGCGCGGGGCGGCGGTGCGCCTGGCGGTCATCCCCTTCGACTCGCAGCACAAGTTCATGGCCACGCTGCACCAGGAGCCGGACGCGGCGCCGCGGATCCTGGTGAAGGGCGCACCCGCGGCGCTCCTGGCGCGCTGCACCGGCCAGCGCGCCGCGGACGGGGGCAGCGAGCCGCTGGACCCCGCCTTCTGGGAGGACCGGATCGAGGCGCTGAGCGCCCAGGGGCTGCGTGTCCTGGCCGCCGCCGCGGGGCCGGCCGTGTCCGACAAGGGCGAGCTGACCCCGGCCGACCTGGACCAGGGCCTGGAGTTCCTTGGGCTGGTCGGCATCCTCGACCCGCCGCGCCCGGAGGCGGTCGCGGCCATCGCCGGCTTCCACCAGGCCGGCATCCGGGTCAAGATGATCACCGGCGACCATGCCGGCACCGCCGGGGCCATCGGGCGGGAGATGGGCATCACGGACGGGGACCGGGCGGCGACCGGGGCCCAGTTGGAGGCCGCGAGCGACGAGGATCTGCGGCGCATCGTGCAGGACTACGACGTCTTCGCCCGCACCAGCCCGGAACACAAGCTGCGCCTGGTGCAGGCGCTCCAGGCCAACGGCGAGGTGGTCGCCATGACCGGTGACGGGGTCAACGACGCCCCGGCGCTCAAGCGGGCCGACGTGGGCGTGGCCATGGGCATCAAGGGGACCGAGGCGACCAAGGAGGCCGCGGCCATCGTGCTGGCCGACGACAATTTCGCGTCCATCGAGCGCGCGGTGGAACAGGGCCGCGCCATCTACGACAATCTCCAGAAGTCGATCCTGTTCCTGTTGCCGACCAACGGCGCCCAGGCCCTGGTCCTGCTGGTCGCGGTGGTCGTCGGCTTCACGCTGCCGCTCACCCCGGTGCAGATCCTCTGGGTCAACATGGTGGTGGCGGTGACGCTGGCCCTGGCCCTGGCCTTCGAGCCAGCGGAGCCCGGGGTCATGCGGCGCCCGCCGCGGCGCCCGCGCGAGCCCATCCTCGACGCCTGGTTCGTCTGGCGCATCGCGCTCGTCTCGGTGCTGATCGGGGCGGCCACCATCGCCGTCTTTCTCTTTGAGCAGGCGCAGGGCGAGGCGCTCGCCAAGGCGCAGACCATGGCGGTCAACACCCTGGTCCTGGGGCAGGTCTTCTTCCTGTTCAATTGCCGCTTCCTGTACGCATCGAGCCTGAACCCGCGCCTCTGGTTCACCAACCCGGCGGCCTGGATCACGGTCGGGGTGCTGCTGCTGCTGCAACTGCTGTTCGTCTATGCCCCCTTTATGAATCGCCTGTTTCTCACCACGGCGGTGTCGCTGCACGACTGGCTGCTGCCCACCGCGGTCGGACTCGCCATCTTCCTGGTGATCGAGGCCGAGAAGGCGCTGGTGCGGCGGCTGCGCCGCCCGACCGGCACCGGGAGCCGGCCGTAGGACGGATGCCCGCAGGGCGATCCGCCATTGCGCGGGCACTAAAGCGAAAGCGGCGGAACCGCCCGCGGCGTGCGGGCTGGGGTGGCGGAACTGCCTACGCGGGCGGGCATGGCGGAACCGCCGGCGGCGTTCCGCCGGACGCGGATTGATAACCGTCTGCCGATCCGGGTAGACTGGGCGCTATGGCCCCGGTATCCAGAAGGAGTTTCACCGATGCTGTCCGCAACACCCAGGCCCGCCGAGCAGGATCGGGTCTACCCGCTGCTGCCCACGCTGCGCGGCCTGACCCAGCCCCTCTACGCCTTGATCGATGCCGCCCAGGACCAGGCCATCCTGCCGCTGCTGCTCTCCTGCACCGCCGCCCGCGACTGTCTGTTCGAGGGCGTGCACGCGCAAACCCTGCCCGCCTATGCCGCGCACCTGGTGCAGTTGACCCGCGACGACCCCCTGCTCGAGACGCTGGTGCAGCGAGGCTGGGGCCGCAATTGGGGGGTCTATCTCACCAGCGCGGAGCCCTTTGCGGCGGTGCTCACGCACCTGCGCCAACGCTGCTGGGTGCGCGATCCCGGCGGCGCCAGGCTCTATTTCCGCTACTTCGACCCGCGGGTCATGCGCACCGCGTTCGCGGCCATGGGGCAAAGCGAACTGGCGGCGTTTCTGGGGCCGGTCAGCACCTTTTTCGTGGAGGCCGAGGTCGCGGATGGGATGCGCTGTTGGCATTCGCAAGACCAAGGGGTGCGCTGCTACGATCTCAGGGTGAGGCGTTAATGGCGATCTGAACGATCCGGGTCCGATCTGCTCACGGACTCCGCGAACAGATAGTCGGCTCGGTCGCTTTTCCCGGAGATCACTATACTGTCCCCCGGGCTCCTATTATCCTGATCAGGGGGCTTAGCTTGCAGGGAGCAGATCGCAGCCCCGATCCCAGAGTAAGTGGGTCGCCAGCGCGAAAAACGGACCATGATCCGCCGCGGCCCGGTTGGCCATCGCCACGATGCCCGCACAGTCATCTCGTCTTTCCAATAACCCCAAATCGTTCGTTGCGTTAGCGAGCGTCGCCCGATCTGCTTGACTGACCGCTGTGCTCAGATCGAACGAGCCGAGAAAGCTCTGGAAGTAGAGATTGACGACATCGAATCCCAGCAGCGGCCAGTCATCGCCGACGACCCTTGGGTTTGTCACGGTGGAAACCAGAACCTCGTACATCCGGTCCGTGGGTAGCGGGATTGCGAATTTCTCCAGGCTAACAACGACGTAGGCCAGCGCAATGTCGTTCGTCTCGTCCGCTGAGCGGTGGGCGACCATGGCGAAGAGATCGTCCCACAAGTAGAACAGATCGAAGCCGATATTCTCATTACCTTCGACCGCGATTCCATTGGGAGGCAGCACCTGCCCCGCATCCAGGCGCTCGCGGTGCATGAAGCGCTGGGGACAGAGGGTCCGATCGAAGGACACCAGGGCGCGCAGGTCAGTCCTGGGGAGGTGGCGGGCGGCAGTGGCAGGATCATGCAGAGGCGCCGGTAGCCCGTGCGTCATTAAACGAACGTCGAACCCGATAAGGACATCGGTAGGGTCATGGGTCATTGCCGTGTCTCCGATCACTTGGACGGATAAGGTAGGGTCGCGCCCGGCTCCAGACAAAAGACATCAGGCTTGGCCTTGTTCCAGAAGCAGACGCAGGTCTTCGGATGCTGATTCATTTGGACGAGATGGGCATGGTCCGCTTCGCAAGGAAAGTGTGCAATGCTTGGGGGGACTCGATCAACCCGCTCGACAGCGATGGTTCCGGCAGGAGGATCACAAGGTGAACATGGACGCGAGCAGTCCTGAATTGCGGTAACGGGGCACGTATCGTCGGTGGCTTCTTCCTTCTCCAACGCTTTGTCGATCACCATCGTTGCCATATTGCGCACGCCCGCTTTGAGAGCGTTACGAACAATAAATCCGGCAGCCACGGCGGCCGCATCCCAGATCAGTGGTATCAGTGGTATGGCGAATGCGGGCATTAGCCTATGCTCCGGTGTTACGCAAGGCGCCGAAAAGCAGGACCATCTTATTGTCGCCGGTCAGATCAGCCAACTCCAAGAGGGGGCGGACCCGATCGCTCAGATCGAAATCCGGCGCCATCGTCAAATGTACGCCAAGCCATCGACCAACCGAGCGACGCGACGTAATACCGTACCCAATGGCACGTAGATGCCAAGCCTCCATCTGGTCAAGCAGGTTTGAGCGGGCTTCGCAAGCGCAGGTCGGTACGAGGTTCGGCATGAGGCGAGAGAGTATCTGCGCATGGAACGTCCGTCGGGCCCCTTGGTCGAGGACAGCCATTTGCTCGGGTCTGATCGTTAGCATAATCTGGGTCCAGTTGTAAGCTAAAGCGCACGCCCGGTAATGCTCTTGTCCGGCAGTCGGATGCGGCGGTAGCCCGGTTGCCTTGGGGCCAATTGGGGTGTCCATCGGTTTCGTTCCGGCTCCACTCTCGGCGCAATAAGGTACACCCCTATTGGCATCTCCGTTCTAAATAACGTGGCAGATTCCCTATTACCCCCGGGCCGAATCTGACATGCCACCGCCTGACATGGCAGAAACGTCTGGCATGGCGGAAGTACGCGGGCCATCACTCCGCCGCCAATCTGCTCGGGGGGCGGGGACGGTATAATACTTGACTCCGTCTCTTTGACCGAAGCGTCGCGGGCTGTCCTCGGGGCTCCAGCCTCTATCCGTCGGCGGAATAACGTGGTACGTCCCCCATTAGCCACGTCCCCCATTAGCCATCAAGAATCACGGGAGTTCCATCTGGTCCTGATCTTTAATTAAACACTCTGTGGGTGGTATCTTTAATCTACAGTGCCATTCGAGCCTGACCCCTTTAGCCCCTTGCCGACGTCAGGCCGCGACAGTCGCCGCTGTCAGGGCGACGCGCGGAAACATTTTCTCATCTCCCGGATCTCCTCCCCTTGTCGGCGCAGAAACGTGATAGGCCCCTATTCGCCTGCACCCCTGCCAGTCTATTTACTTTACTTAATCTGGATCATATAGCAACTCATCGAGTCATGGATGCTATTGGATTCGTAGTCATGGATCGTTCGGTATCCGATTGCCTCCCAGATTGCCCCCCCATCACTCGCGTTGCGGTTGCGTCGCAGCATGATCACCTCGTACAAGCATGACTTCTTCCTGTTGGTCATCCGGTAAAGGAAGTGCCGACGGCCTTCGTGTTCTCCAAGATCGGAAAAATCATAGGGGAGATTCTTGCACTTGCTGAACGGCGTAAGCCACGAAATGTCTATTGGCGTAATGTCGAGTCTGCCATAGCACGCGCGGCCAGTGCCTTCGAGCACACCATAAAAAGGAAATTCGTTTTCAAGATTGGCTTTCGCCGGAGAATCCATCCGAGCGGGATCTAAGAAAAACAGGGTTGCCACTGAAAAACCTGCCGCCGCGTAGGCTACTCTATTCACCGGCAATCTCTCGCGCTCATTTCCCAATCAACGTCAAACAATAATCGAGCTTTGCCTGGTAATCAGGGTCGCCGACATTATACATCTCTGCGGCACGCTCTGTCGTAATGGCCTCCCAGGACTCAATGATCTGCTGCATAGATGCCTTCTGGTATCTGAGCTGCTGCCCGGGTTTGAGCATCGTGGCTGCACCTTGGTTCGAGTCCTTGAGATTTTCAACTGTAGTACCTAAATTTGGCGCGATTTTCGATAGGTTATCGCCGGACTTGACCGTATACTCGTAGAAAGCGCTATCGTTCTTGTTGACGATGCTTTTCGTTTCCACGTTCACGGATCTGAAGAGCATGTATCCAATCCCCGCCCTGATGTTTACCGCAGGGTCATCCACGCCGGCATTAATCTTTTCCAGAAGACCGCGAGGCAAGATCAATGAACCGCGCTTTTTCAGATCGTCCAAACCTGGATCGCCAGGGTTTCCGATTTGCATAACACGCGCCTTCCATGCGGCGTTGTCGGGTCCGCCGGTTTCCGTCCATACCATGGCCTTAATGATGCGCCAATCGGGGCTGACATAATCAGGCGACAGCGCTGACAGATGGGCTTGGAATTCGTCAAGAGCGGCCTTGATTTCTGCGTCGTAAGCATCCCATCGGGGGTCGGCCTTAGAGCGATCTACGGTGTTTAACCATCCTTGGGGAAGAGTTTTCTCGGAAGCTTTCGTCGCGTCCGACTTGAGAACGTCCAGCGGCGGAGCCACGGGGCTATTGAGGGACAATAGGAAGCTCTCCACTGCGTCGGCGATCACGTTGCGCGCCTTGACGACGATGCAAGGCAGACGGAATCGTGTCTGGTCGAGTGCCGCGTTGAGATCGAGTCCGACTGCCACTGCGGCGACCCCAACGGCAATCAGCCCAAGGGTGACGGCGCTCGGGGCTAAGACCAGCAACGCGGCGCCCACCACCGAGTCGGCTATCACTGCTCCGGTCACCTTCGCCACCCCCGCCCAAGTCCACAATCCCAACGGATCCGCCCCGTTGATCGGGTCGTTGTCCGCGTAGGCATAGAGGTCGAACCCCGCCAACAGCCCCAGCGGGTCAGGACTCAGATAGCGCCCCAGGCCCGGCACATAATAGCGAAAGCGGTTGTAATGCAGCCCGGTCTCGGCGTCCTGATACTGACCGGGCAGGCGCCAGGGCTGCTCGACGTGGCCGACCGCTAGCTGCGCCGCGCCCCAGGGGTCGAACTCAGCCGCCCAGACGGTGCCGCCCCAGGGGTCGGTGAGTCGACGGGTGACACCCAGGTGGTCGTTATGGGCGTAATAGATGGCCCCGTCGATGCGCAGGGCAAACAGGCGGTGGCTGCCGGGATACCAAAGATAGTCGCGGCGGGAAATGCCGGTCGGGCCTTGGCGAAGCTCCGCGATAAGTTGCTCGCCGGCCCACAGAAAGTGGGTCTGCGTGACCTGGCCTTGGGCGTCGGTGACGCGTTTGCCGGTCCGCCGGGCGAAGGCGTCGTAGTCGTAGTCCACACGCAGGCCCGCGGATGACTGGGCCGCCGTGAGCAGTCCGCGGTCGCTCCACCGGTACTCCCAGCGGACGCCGCCCGCGGTGCGCTCGCTGACCCGCCCGCGCGCGTCGTAGACCAGGCGGTCGGAACCGCTCGCCAGCACCTTGCCGACAGCGTCGTAGCTCGCCTGGGTTTGGTCCGCACGCAGGCGGTAACCGGCCGGGTCATAGGCGAAGTTGGCCGTCGTGCCGTCCGCACGGGTGACGGTAGCCAGGCGCCCGGCGGCGTCGTAGCTATAGCGCAGTGTCGGGGCGTCAGTCTGGGCGACGCCGGACAGGCGGTCTTCACCGTCGTAGGCATAGCGGGCGGCTGAGATGCGTTGACCGGCGGCCAGGACCTCGATCTCGCCCAGGCGCCCGCCGCCGGTGCGCACCGTGCGGCTCG
>Ga0247841_10005762_pt1 | contig 19706 bp, 22 predicted proteins | sample LaCruzMarch2015__2_FD_192410 | JGI IMG/M metagenome (GOLD analysis project Ga0247841, IMG submission 192410) | Freshwater microbial communities from meromictic Lake La Cruz, Castile-La Mancha, Spain - LaCruzMarch2015_18m | ecosystem: Environmental > Aquatic > Freshwater > Lake | place: Spain... | reverse complement strand
ATGATACATAGATAAATCTCCTCCTCTCGCCTCGTCGGCGAGGGACCCTCTTTATCAAGAGGGATTTAATATTTTAATTGTTTTTGGGGAAAAATGGGAAAACAGTTCGTAAAGAGAACGGGGGGGGATGGGGAGGGGGAGGGTGTTACTGGTCAACGGTCACGTTGTATAAAAAAACCAACGTGACCGTTGAACAGTTGAGGACTTAGCCAAAAAGAAAGAAATAAATTAGCCCATCTCTTATATGCCAAAAATTTCACAGAGGAAATAGAGATATAAGAGAAGGAATGCTTCTCTTTCTTGCCTTTCTTTTTTTCGCCGATCATTTTCTAGTAGATCAGATTTGAAAGTTTCTATGATTCCCTCCTTATCTTAGAAATCAAAACCAAATATGATAGCGTAATCCTCGGGCACTGGTGAACGACCAAGCATGTTTGTCATGGCTAGTAAAATTTTGTCGTACAATTCCACGAGTGCGAGATGTTCGCCATCGGGATCGTTGACAAAACTTTGTAGCGAGTTTGCGAGAAGTGGGTGTTCGAGTTGTGGATCGTACGTGGGTTTGGGTGGGGGATCGACTGGGGCTTTTTTTACAAAATGATTAAATATCGCTACATACGCGATACCTAAAGAAAGCAATATGCCCAAACCTAGCCATATTATCTCTTTCATTTTTTCCTCCTAACTAAAATAAGTGAACGATGATCCAATCTTGGTAAATAAATCCAAGAATGACAATACCAATCGCTGCAATAAAAGCAAATACTACCCACCAATCAATTTTCATGATCATTTCTCCTTTCCTATTTCACAAAAAATATACAAATTAGACAAATTATTACGACAACAATTAAAACGAAATAAAGACTTTTTCCTTTTGTAAACAATTTTATTCTCCTTATCTTAATTAAATTTAACTAGCGCTATCGATAAATAATTATCAACAAGGTTAGTTAAATTTAATTTTTCTTTACGAACTGTTTTTTAAAGAACTATTGACAATATATAAAAGGCGCTTGTGCCCAAAGATATGGCCAATATGGGGGTATTATAGCATATTATAGGGTTAAAATTTAATTACAAATTAAAAATTACGAATTACGAATGAAAATCCCGAAATCCCCCGCCCTGCGGGTACTCCCCTTGACCCTCCTTCGCACAGCTTCGGCGGGCGAGGCAGGGGAGATTTCTATTTTTTTATTTAAAATATTTCTTATCTTTCAATTTTTCAGGTAAAAGGCTTTCTTTGCTATACATTTGATAATTTTTTCCATAATCTAATTCTTTCATCAATTTTGTTTTGGCGTTGCGGAGGGAGAGGGGGACGGGGAGGTTGCCAAAGGTTTTGACGTCCTCTAGGGCGCTCATATAGGCATCGTAAGCGCGACGATCCTTGGGTGACTTACAGAGGTACACAACGCCGTGGGCGAGGTTTTCTTGACACTCGGGATAGCCGATAGTTTCGCAGGCGCGAAAAACAGCATTGGCCATCAATAATGCCGAAGAATTGGCCAAACCACAATCTTCAGAGGCAAAAACGACCATGCGGCGGGCAATAAATATCGGGTCTTGGCCGGCATCGACCATGCGGGCGAGATAATATAGGGCAGCGTCAACATTGCTGGCGCGCATCGATTTGATAAAAGCGGAAATGACATTGTAGTGCTCCTCGCCTTTTTTGTCGAAACGCAAGAAACTGTTTTGGAGGGCGAGGGTGAGGGTCTCGACGGTTATTTTTTCATAGAGAGTAAAGGCGTTGTCCATGATGGTGATGAGCTGGCGGGCATCGCCATTGGCCATGTTGATAAGCCATTCCCTGGATTTTTTGTCAACCATAGATAAATCCCCTCTCTGGCTATCGCCAGAGACCCCCTTTATCAAGGGGGATTTTCTTTTTTTGACTGGGCCCTCTTTATCAAGAGGGTTTAGTTTTGCTATCGCTTTGTCGATGATGTGGTTGAGGTCGGTTTCGTCGAGCTCTTTGAGGGTAAAGACGCGGCAGCGGGAGAGGAGGGGGGAAATGATTTCAAAAGAGGGGTTTTCGGTGGTGGCACCGATTAGGGTCAACTCCCCTGTTTCGACATAAGGCAGGAGAAAATCTTGTTGGGCTTTGTTGAAACGATGAATTTCGTCCAAGAATAATATTTTTTTAATTAGCGGTCGTTTATCGGCAATAATTTTACGGATATCATCTTTGCCGGCGGAAACGGCAGTCAGTTCATGAATTTCGGCACCGGATTCGTGGGCAATAATACGGGCAAGAGTGGTTTTGCCAACACCCGGAGGACCCCAAAAAATCATAGAGAATAGGGTTTTGTTTTCGATTAAAATGCGGAGAGGTTTACCATCACCGACTAGATGTTCCTGCCCAAAGAAATCTTTGAGAGAAGTGGGGCGAAGAAGACTAGCTAGAGGAGTTAGTGATGACATGTTTACGATTGATCAAAAAGGCAGAATAAGCGATTATGACAGATGTGCCGTAATAAACAAGTGAAGGATGTCGGGAAATCAGTGAACCAGCCAGGGCAGGACCAATAACCTGAGTCATACTGCAAATACTTTCATAAACACCCATCGTCTCGCCTTCTTTGACGAGACTTTCTTCGCGAAGTAAGAGACTGGGATAATAGGCGTTGAGCAAACCAACGCCAATGGAAACGACAAAGGCAATGGGAAATATGACCCAATAACTGGGAATAAGAGTAATAATAAACATGCTGAGACCAGTTAAAATCAGACCGATTTTGACGGAACGCAAAAGGTCTCGACTGCCATATTTGACGATATAAAGTTGGATGACAATATTGATAATACCGATATAGACCATTAAAAAGCTAATCGATTGAGGGGTTAGTTGATAACGATTTGTCGCAAAGATAGGTAAAGTTGATTGAAAGGCATAGAGACAAACCATAAATAAAAATTGGACGTACAAAATTTGTTTGATGGCGGGATTGGCGATAACTTTTTTGAAACTGGCGATAAGATCGATAGAAACTTTGGTTTTTTCGCGATTTTCGTGAGGCGCTTCTTCCAAAAACAGATAGGTGAGGATAAAGGAAATTAAACATAAAAGAGCACCGGCCAGGGCGGGTAGGGTTTTGCTATATGAAACACCAAAAAGCAAGCCACCAATAACCGGACCAATGATATAGCCCAGACCATAGGCAACGCCGATAAGCGCCATGCCCTTGTGGCGATTGTGATCCTGGGTAATATCGCTAATATAGGCACGGGCAGCGGGAATATTGCCGCCGGTAAAACCGTCAATTAAGCGAGAAAGGATAATTAGCCAATAAACGCGGGCGTAGGCAAAGATAATATAAGCGATGACAGTGCCAAATTTGCTAATCAACAAAACCGGTCGACGACCATATTTGTCCGATAAACCGCCTAAATATGGGGCAGCAAAAAATTGAGCAAAAGAATATGAGGCCAAAAGTATGCCCAAACCCATTCCGGCAATATGAAAATCCTGCGCTAATTTTGGAATAATTGGAATTATCAAACCAAAACCGATCAAATCGGTCAAAACTATGATAAAAATAACTATGAACGCTTTTCTTTGGTTGATAGTTTTGAGTAGTGCATTCATAAAATGTATCGGACTGAATCAATCTCTCTGGCTTGATGAGGCGATAACAGCCAATACTGTCCAAAATTATACACTGGTTAACATAGTGAGGCAATTTGCGAGTGGAGACTTTCATCCGCCGCTATATTATTTGTTCATGAAATTGTGGACAAATATTTTTGGTTATAGCGAAATAGCGTTGAGGACGCCGTCGGTTATCTTTTCTATTATTACTATTTATATAGTTTATTTGATTTTGAGAAAAATTAAAAAAAATGCGGCGTTATGGGGTATGGCGTTAGTCGCCTTTAATCCCCTCTTAATTTATTACGCCCAGGAGGCGAGGATGTATAGTCTGGCGACGATGCTGATCACACTGGCGATTTATGCAAAAATCAGAAATAAAAAATGGGAATTATATGCTTGGAGTTTTTTGGCATTCGCGACTTATTACGGATCGGTATTTATTTTGTTCGCTTTGGATATTTTTAATTGGGGATTGTACGGATCGATGTTGGTATTATTGCCATTATTAGTAAAACAGTATTTGACGTCTAGGACCTTGCTGGGTGAAGTAGTGAATTGGAATTTAACGCTGGGGGTGATAAATGTAAAAAATTTATTTTTGATTTTTGTGAAATTAGTGACGGGCAGAGTGCCGTTTGTTAAGTGGTATATTTTGCCGACATTATTGGTTTGGCTGGCGGCAATCAAATCGGGATTAAAAAATAAATATTTTTTGAAATTATTAATTTTGCCCTTAATATTGGCATTTTTGTTTTCAATTAAAGTGCCGATGCTACAATATTTCCGATTACAATATCTGATAATTCCCCTATCGGTATTGATTGCTTTAAAATATAAAAATAGTTTTTTGTTTTTGATAATATTTTTTGTTTTTGGAATTTTGTATGTAAGTAATCCAAAGTTTTATCGTGAGGATTGGAAAGGGATAAGTAAGAATTTACCAGAAACAGTTTATATGATTGGGAGTTTTGCCGACCCGATAAAATATTATCGAGGCGATATAAAAGTAATCGATATTAAATTAAATCAGCCGACGGAAAAAAGTTTTATTTATATTCCATATGGAGAAGCAATTCACGGTTTTGATCATAAGGAATTATTTGCCAAAATTGGTTATACAAAAATACACGAAAAGTCTTTTCGGGAAATTACTTACGAAGAGTGGCGGCGATAAAGGCGAGGAAAAGCGGATGAGGTGTTAGAGGGCGACTAATGTATTCGGGGTGAAATTGAGTGGCAACGAAGAATTTATTTTTTGGTATTTCGATCGCTTCGACTAATTTGCCATCCGGGGAAAGACCAGAAAAGACCATGCCGGCTTTTTCGAATTGTTCTTTATACGCAATATTGAATTCATAACGATGACGATGACGTTCGTCTTCGATTAAATCTTTGCCATAAATTTGGGCTAATTTGGAACCGGGCTTGAGCTGACAGGGCCAGGCACCAAGACGAATCGTACCGCCATATTGATGTTGATCAAGATATTTTTGTTGATCGGGCATGACATGGACAACCGGATTTTTGGTTTTTGGATCGGCCTCGGTCGTGTTGGCATCGCTAAGTCCCAAAACATTTCTGGCAAATTCGACAACAGCCATCTGCATACCAAAACAAAGACCAAAATAAGGAATATTGTTTTCGCGGGCTATTTTGATAGCATCGACTTTGCCATCGACACCACGTTTGCCCCAGCCCTGAGGCACGAGGATACCATCCATCTTTTTGAGATCGGCAGGAGTGTAATTTTCGCAATCAATCCAGTTTAATCTGAGATCGACATTTAACTTCCAGGCGGCATGCTTGAGGGCTTCAACAACGGAAACATAGGAATCGGCCAGTTTGAAATCACCAGTATTGAAATATTTTCCAACCATACCAATATTGACAATTCTGGATTTTTTGGCATCAATAGAAGCAACAAGTTCGCGCCATTTTTGAATGTCGTGATGTTTCTTGGTCGGTAAATTTAAAAGTTTAAGACAGGTCGAGGCGAGATGTTGCTTGTGGTCATGAAAATGCAAGGGAAGTTTGTAAACAGAGTCCAAATCTGGATTGCTAAAAACTCGGTTAGCAGCGATATTGCAAAATAAACCGATTTTTTCTAAGCGTTTTTTGTCAATCGGAACACTACTGCGAGTAACCAAAACGTCCGGTTGGATGCCGAGACTGTTTAAAACATGGACTGAGGTCTGTGCCGGTTTACTTTTTAATTCGCCGATATGAGGCATGTAGGGTAGATAAGTAACATGGAGCTGAATGACGTCTTTTGGTTGTTTGAATTTTAAAATACGGGAAGCTTCAAAGAAAATACCATTTTTGTATTCACCGACAGTTCCGCCAAATTCGATAAGAACAATATCGGCCTTGTTGACGGTACCAGCTAATTTGATGCGTCTGATAATTTCATCGGTAACATGAGGAATGACATCGACGGTTTCGCCGCCATATTCAAAGGCACGTTCTTTGCGAATAACTTCGGCATAAATCTGACCGGCGGTAATATAATTTTCTCGACGTAAATTTTCGTGAAAGAATCTTTCGTAATGACCAAGATCTTCATCACATTCCATGCCATCTTGAGTGACGAAGACTTCGCCATGCTCCTGAGGACGGAGAGTGCCGGCGTCGACGTTAAAATACATATCAACTTTGACGATAGTGACTTTGAAACCACGGGATTTGAGTAAGAAAGCGAGGGAAGCAGTGGTAATACCTTTGCCTAAACCAGAAATAACGCCGCCTGAAATGAAAATAAATTTCATATCAGTTTGTAACATGTTGAACTGATAATGACAACGTATCAAAGATAAAGTAATTTCTCAACATGTCCTATATTATAACATATTGGACGAGGTTTGTAAAGTCCAATAGTGTGAGTATAAACTATTGGGTTTTTGAATTAATTCCATATGTGAGCCAATTTCGGCAATTTCGCCTTTGTGGAGAACGACAATTTTGTCGGCATTGATGACGGTGGAAAGACGATGAGCGATGATTATAGTAGTTTTGTCTTTGACCGCCTGCCAAAAGGCAGTTTGGATCTGGCGCTCGGACTCGGTATCCAATTGCGAAGTGGCTTCGTCAAAGATGACAATTTCGGGATTGCTGAGAATCATGCGGGCAATCGCTAGGCGTTGTTTCTGGCCACCGGAAAGTTTGACTCCCCTCTCGCCGACCATGGTATTGTATTTCTTTGGTAAACTTTCGATAAATTCTTCGAGGTTTGCCATTTTGGCGGCAGCGACAATGGCCTGTTTTTTGACGCCGGCTTTGCCGTAGGCAATATTGTAAAGAATAGTATCGTTAAATAAAATCGGCTCTTGGGGAACAACGCCGATGAATGAACGGAGATGGTCTTTTTTTAATTTTTTGATATTGATGCCGTCGAGCAAAACTTCGCCTTTTTGGACATCATAAAAACGGAGCAATAATTTGCCGACAGTGGTTTTGCCGACACCGGATTTGCCGACAAAGGCAATCGATTGGCCGGGTTTGATGTGAAGAGAAAAGTTTTTGAGAGCCGGTGTTTTGTTTGACGGATAGGTAAAACTGACATCTTTAAATTCAATATCACCTTTGATTGAAGTGATTCTCAAAGGTTTTTTGGGATCCGGTACAACAATCGGTTCGTTGAAAATACCAAAATATTTTTCGATGTCGACGGTGGCCTGGACGACATGTCGGGCTTGATAAAGTAATTCAAAAAAGCGAGGATAAAAAGCGGTCATAAAACCAATGACCATAATATAATCGCCAACGCTTAAGATTTTCATTTGGACTTGGATCATGCCTAAAATCAAAATAGAAAATAAGCCCAAGTTGCCAAAAATGCCGATAGTAGCGTCAATATCGCGAAAAGTTCTGGAATATTTTCTGAATTTGACGCCCCAATCTTTGTGAATAAGGCGAAGACGATTAAGTTCCCATTTTTCTTTGGCAAATAATTTGACGGTTTCAAAATTCAATAAATTATCGGCAATAATGTCCATGATACGATCGTCGGAACGGAGAAATATTTTGCGGTTGCGAACATTCTTTTGAATTAATTTTTTGGAAAGTAAAGCATTGATGCTAAAGGAAGTGATCATCGCCAGTAAAAGCCAAATGTTGAGACGGGAGAAAAAGAGAAGCATGATAATAAAATTAATGATGATACCGAGAATCTGCCAATGAAAAAGAAAGTGAAGTTCAAAGAAAGCATTGTCGCCACGTTTGATAGCGCTGATGAGAGAACCTGTCTTTTTGGTCAAATGATAGGCAAAATCGAGATCGTTAATTTTTTTGAAAAAAGCCAAGCGTGCATCCATCGAACTGGGAATAAGTAATTTGTCACCAAAAACACCACCACCGACATCGCTGATGACGGCAATAATTCGAATCAAAATATAGGCAATAAAGATTTGGATAATGATAGCCATGTTGCCTTTGGGGATATTGTCGATAAAGAGTTTGTAGAAATATGGCTGAACACTCCAGGAAATTGCATTGAGAATTAAACAGGCAAAGAAGGCTATAAAATAAAATTTATAGCGCCACAGAAAAGAATAATATATTTTGAAGATTTTTAACACGGTAAGATAGAGTATATCAGCTTTAGATACGGAATTCGATCTCCTGCTTGTCGAGAACGTGAATAGTGGTGACAAAACGAATCTTGCTGAATTTTTTGGTGATCACTAAAGTTTGAGTTTTGGCACCGCCACCAAAGAAGCGAACACCTTCGAGAATGTCGCTGCCGGTAACACCAGTAGCACAAAAAGCGATATTTTCGCCGCTGGCCAAATCTTTTTGAGTATAAATTTTGTCCAGTTTACCACCCATCTTTTTGAGTCTTTCTTCTTCTTGAATATTTTTGGGCCAAAAGCGACCCTGGAAACCACCTTTGAGACAGGAGCAAGCGGCAGCAGAGATCACACCTTCGGGAGCAGCACCAATGCCCATAACGGCATGTACACCAGAGCCACGGAGACAGACAGCAACACCGGGCATCAAATCGCCATCGGCGACCAATTTGACCCGAGCGCCGGCTTCTCTGACTTGAGCAATTAAATCTTCATTACGTTCACGATCAAGAATAACAACAACAAGATCACGAATATCACGTTTAAGCGACTGGGCAATAATTTTGAGATTTTCCAAAGGTTTGGCATCGAGACTAACTTTGCCGGCCGCCTGTTCACCGACAATTAATTTGTTCATGTACATATCCGGAGCGTGGAAAAGACCACCTTTTTCGGCGACAGCCATAACGGAAATGGCATTGTTGCCAAAATTTGCCGTAGCATTGGTATTTTCGAGAGGATCGATAGCAATATCGACTTGGGGGCCTTTGCCGGTACCGACTTCTTCACCGATAAAAAGCATCGGGGCTTCGTCGCGCTCACCTTCACCGATAACAATGCGACCGTTAAAGTCGATTTCGTTAAAAGCTTTCCTGATCGCCTGAACGGCAGCGTGATCAGCACCATCTTTGTCGCCTAAACCAACAATACGGGCGGCAGCGATAGCGCCAAGTTCAGTAACATTGAGTATATGATCTGCAATAAATTTATCCATAGTGGATTATTGTAACCCCAAGAGGTCGGACTTGTCCAATTTTTCAATTGAATAACGATACATTACTCGAGGAATTCGGGTAGAATTATCTTTTAGGAAATTTAGTAAAATGGCTTTGTCGCGCTTGCCAATTTCGCGAAGCATCCAACCTACGGCTTTGTGAATCAGATCATGGGGATCTTTGAGTAAATATTTAGCCAATTTGAGAGTGTCGGCAAAATCGTTGTTTCGGATAAACGTAAAAGTGGAAAGAACGGCGATGCGACGATGCCAAAGATTTTTTGATTTAACTAAATTAAATAATGGTCGATGAGAATGAGTCAATAAATATTTGCCGATAATATTTGGAGCGGAGAGATCGACGAGATCCCAATTATTAATATGGTTTAAATTTTTGACATAAAAATCATAAATTTCTTTTTGATGTTTTTTGTCAGACAAGGGAAATTGGTAAGTCAAAATTAATAGAGCAGTGAGACGACATTCGTGAAATTTATTGCCCAAAAGTTTTTGAATTTCACTAAGAGATAAATTTTTATATTTTTTGGCGATGGCGCGCTGGACTGGAACTTTGATACCCAAAAATAAATCACCATAACCATATTGACCTTTGGCGGTTTTGAAAAACCGCTGCAAGATCTCAGATTGCTTATTATTTTTTTTTGCCAATAGTTCGGCGAGAATTAGTTTGTACGAAGTGGACATTTTAATATCGATAATGGTTTGCCTTGAAAGGGCCGGATTGGGGGATCCCTAAATATTTGGCTTGATCGGGAGAAAGTTTTGATAATTTAACACCAAGTTTATCAAGGTGGAGATAGGCCACTTTTTCGTCTAAATGTTTTGGTAAAAAGTGAACACCGACTTCATATTTTTTAGTAAAAAGTTCGATCTGGGCCAAAACTTGATTGGTAAAAGAAGTAGACATAACAAAAGATGGATGGCCAGTGGCGCAGCCAAGATTTACCAATCGACCTTCGGCTAATAAAATAATTCTGTGACCATCAGGAAAAGTATAAAGATCAACTTGAGGTTTTATTTCTTCTTTTTTAACTTTTGGAAATTTATTTAATTGATCAACTTGAATTTCAACATCAAAATGACCAATATTACAAATAATGGCAGTATCTTTCATTTTGGCCATGTGTTTAACAGTAATAATATCTTTACAGCCAGTAGCGGTGACAAAAATGTCGGCTTTTTGGACGGCGTCTTCCATGGTGACAACTTGAAAACCTTCCATGGCGGCTTGGAGAGCACAAATCGGATCGACTTCGGTAATCAAAACTTGGCAATTAGAATTTTTTAAAGATTGGGCACATCCCTTGCCGACATCACCATAACCAGCAACGACAGCAACTTTGCCGGATAACATAATATCGGTAGCTCTTTTGATACCATCAACCAGAGATTCGCGACAACCATACAAGTTATCAAATTTTGATTTGGTGACAGAGTCGTTGACGTTAATAGCGGGAATTTTTAACTTTTTATCGCGATGCATAATATATAAATGGTGTACCCCTGTAGTCGTTTCTTCGGAAACACCCTTGATATCGACTAAAAGTTTTGGGAATTTATCATGAATTAATTTTGTTAAATCACCACCATCGTCCAAAATCATATTTGGACCAAGGTTATTTTCAAATTTCAAAGTCTGTTCACTGCACCACCAATATTCTTTTTCGGATTCAGCTTTCCAGGCAAAAACGGGAGTGCCAGTGGCAGCAATGGCGGCGGCGGCATGATCTTGAGTTGAAAAAATATTACATGAAGCCCAGCGAACTTTGGCACCCAAACATTGCAAAGTTTCAATTAAAACAGCGGTTTGAATTGTCATGTGGAGAGAGCCGGCAATGCGAGCACCCTTTAATGGTTTGCCTTTGCCAAATTCTTTTCGAAGACTCATGAGTCCGGGCATCTCCTTTTGGGCTAACTCTATTTCGGCTCGACCCCAAGCAGCCAGGGAAATATCTTTTATTTTATAATCATTATTTTTTGATGACATATTTTTTTTAAATAGTTAATTTTTGTTTATAATTTTCGTAATATCTTTTGACAAATTCTTTTTTTGTAAAAAAATGCTCTTGGGTGCCATGGGTCTCAACGGTATATACAGCCAGCACAGAACCCATTTGACCGCATATTTTTAGATCCCAATCACGAACATAGGCATACAAAAAACCAGCCCTAAAAGCATCGCCGGCACCAGTTGGATCCGAAGATTCTTTGGGTTTTGACGGTTTTATAATAATTGGTTTTTTGACATTTTTGCCTTCGATAATCGAACCTTTAGCACCAAGGGTAGTAATACAAATGGGAACGATTTTTTTAATTTCCGGAATTGATAGTTTTATTTTGTCCGAAAGTATCGCCATTTCATAATCATTGGCAATGACAATTTCGGCTGACATGACGCCTTTTAAAAGAGATTCTGAGGGTGAATTGCTAACTTGCTGGCCAAAATCATAAAGCATTCGTAAGTGATATTTATTACACTGATCAATTAAGCGGTCCATCAATTTTGGATCATCGGCAGAAATAACAAAAAAAGCGTTTTTATCAATCCATGGTTTGAATGAGGTTTTTTTGCTATCAAACATGGCACCCGGATACATACCTCCAACTTGATTATCGTCAAGATCAGTAAAGACATTAAAAGAGGCTGTGGAAAGATGGCTAAAATGAATTGCATCAGTATTGACGCCACATTTAGAAAGTTTTTGAATATATTCTTTTGCATCTGGGCCAACTGAGCCAATTAGTGTCGGTTTTCCACCTAATAATGCCAATGAATAGGCAATATTGGCACCACTCCCACCATGGGTGTTTTTTAGTTTATCTAGAAATACGCTGACTGATAAAACATGAAGCTTGTCCGGCTTGATCAAATTTTTATAGTGATCAGCAAAATTCATAATACGATCAATGGCAATCGAGCCACTAACAATGATTTGAGGGATATCTTTTTTCATAGTGAATAGGTCATTATAATTTTGCCGTTTTCGTCAGGATCGGTGATTTGTTTAAATCCAAATTTTTTGTAAGTTGCGGCGGCGGGAAGATTGTCGGCAGAGCATTTGAGCCAAACATTTTGTGGTTTTAAATCGTCAAAGGCTTGTTTCATAAAATCAAAACTAAGACCCTGTCCCCTGGCTTTTTCGTAAAGTCGAATGGCAAAAGTATATTCAAAACCAGGAAGACTATCGTCTTTTTCAAACCAAATTAGACCGCAAAGATCGCCCTCTTTGTTTGAAAGTGTATAAATTGCTGGCTGTCGGCGATCAAGCCAAGAATCAAAATCAGTACGGGTAGCAAAGCGGGTTTTGTCGGAAGTATATTGAAAAATTTGAGGATCGGTAGCCGAGTAATTAATAAGTTGGGCTATTTGAGAGTCGGTAAGGCCGGATTTAAAAATAAAATTATTCACGGCAACAATCTAAAATTTTGCTAATGGTTTTGCTGAGAGCGCCTAGTATGGCATTTTTTGGAAGTGGCTTTTCGGCTTCTTTATCTTTTTTTGGATCTGGTTTGACTAAGTCCAAATTTAAACCCCAGAATAAATTGTAGAGGTCAAAAGATTTTTTGAAATAATCATTGGCTTCTTTTTTGTCGCCCTTTTTTAAGACTTTGGTACCGACTTCCATCAATCTCATTGAGGCAGCCAAAAGATGTTTACTGGTACACCAAAGTTCACCTTCGTTTTCTTTGACAATTTTTTTCATCAAAAAACCACGCATAGTTCGGGCTTCTTGTAAGACATCAAGATATTTAGTGTTGCCTAATTTTTGGGAAGTAAAAAACATATGTTCCTCGATGCCAATTAAATTCATAATGGCAACCGACATATCCTCCCCCATCGAAAGATCAAGCTTGTGGCCTTTTTCCAGACCCTTAACTTTGTCCATGAATTTTTTTAGATCATCTGATTTCATATTATTTTTTTGAAAATAAAGGTAGTGATAATTAAAATTATAAGCGGAACAATAACTTTTTGGTAATAGAAATAGACTTTGCCTTTATTTAGACGACGAAGAATAAAGTCTAAATGAATAGAAAAAATGGAAATAAGTAGACCAAGGGATAAACCAAGGAGAGATCGATCAACGCCAAAAACAGGATTTTGATTACTTAATTGACGACTAATATCGAGATAGGCAACGGTCAAAAGATAAAAGAGAATTGACCATAAATAACCGCTATTTAGAATCGGCTTTTTGATCTTTGTGACCATATAATAGGCAACAGCAGTGTTGAGAGCGGAGATCCAAATTGAAATCAAAAGACTATCAATTTTGAATTTCTCGGCAAGGAATAAACCACCACCAACAGTGATGATGCAAACTGGGCATTGAGCATAGACTGGATTGACGAACATGGCTTATTATACAATATGAACATGTTTATTGATCTGCATCTTCATACCAGGTTTAGCGACGGGCATAGTAGCCCGGCGGCAATGGTCAATGCAGCGATACGAAAAGGAATCCGTTGTATCGCCTTTGCCGATCATAATGATTGTCGGGCTTATCGCAAGGCAATGAAATATATAAAGAAGAAAAAATTAGGAAAAAAAATATGGGTGCTACCGGGAATTGAAATGACTTGTGTCGAAAATCAATATTTGACAACTATTTTTTCACAAAAACATGTGGTGATTGTCGGGGTCGGACAAAAACATATTGAAAAATTGGTAAAAAAATATCGGGAACAAAAACACTTCTTTTTGTTATCGGAAATTTTTGAATGGGCGGAAAAACATAATGGATTGGTAATTGCCCCACATGTCTATATTTTTGGAGGCATCGGAGCCATGAGTTTGATGGAAGTAATAAAATATTCAAAATATATTGATGCGATAGAAGAACATAATGGTTCCAATAGACAGGGAATGCCGGCTTTTGTATATAATATTTTCCACAAAAATCGTATAGAAATTGCCAAAATTTGTCATTTACCAATGATGGCCAATAGCGACGCTCATATGAAATTTGTAATCGGCCGATATTTTGATACGGAAATTTTGGGAAAACCAAAAAACAAGGAACAAGTTTTGGGTTATATTCGTAAGGGATTATGCAGGTCGCATTTGCGGTGATATACTGGTATCAATATGAATTTATCAGCAAAAAGACAACTTGTCCCCACAAATGATCTGTTCAGTAAAGCTTTAAAAGAAAAATATGCCATCGGGGCGTATAACGTCAACAATATGGAGCTTCTCCAGGCGATAGTTGAAGCCGGAGAAGAAATGAGGGCACCATTAATTTTGCAGGTGTCGGCGGGGGCAAGAAAATATGCCAATCAAGAATATTTAATTAAATTAGTGGAAGCGGCTCTAAATACGTCAACGATTCCAATTGCGCTGCACCTTGATCACGGTGAAGATTTTGAAATATGTAAAGCCTGTGTCGATGGCGGATTTTCGTCGGTCATGGTTGATGGTTCCAAATTTCCTTTTGAAGAAAATATCGCCCTGACAAAACAAGTGGTTGATTATGCTCATGCCAAGGGCGTATCCGTAGAAGCTGAATTAGGAAAATTAGCCGGAATTGAAGATAATATCAGCGTCACCGAGGCCGATGCAATCTATACTAATCCAAAACAAGCTAAAGAATTTATCGACAGAACCGGTTGTGATTCTTTGGCGGTAGCGATCGGAACAAGCCACGGAGCGTATAAATTCAAAGGTGAACCAAAATTAGATTTTGACAGATTAAAAGAAATTAAAGAAGCGGTGGGAGAATTTTATCCATTGGTGCTGCATGGTTCTTCGAGTGTACCAAAAGAATTAGTTGATATGTGTAATCAATTTGGAGCGCAGATTCCCAATGCTCAAGGTGTACCGGAACACATGTTTGAAACGGCGAGACAAATGGGAATCGCCAAAATAAATATCGATACCGATTTGAGATTGGCAATGACCGGAGCGATCAGAAAATGCTTTGCCGAAAATCCGGCTGATTTTGATCCAAGAAAATATTTGGGTCCGGCGAGAGACGCGGTACGAGAATTGGTCAAACACAAAATGCAAGTTTTGGGAACAGCCGGAAAAGCAGATTAAGGGTAGACTAGAAAAATTAAGGGATGGTAGAGGAATATATATAATGAGTATCGGCCAAGAAACGAGAAAAATCGAATGAGAGGATTTTGGGCGTTTAAATTGAGATTGTAAAATAAGAAAAAGATAGTGAGGGTGTAGGTCATGGTCAGAGGATAAGAGGGGTTGTGCCAAGTGGCAGGCATTAATTTGAAGTATTCAAAACATATTAGAATAATAAGAGATAAAATCGAATAAATTATTTTTGGTTTAAATAAGTGAATATTTTTGTAAAAAATCATGCCAAGAAAAAACAAAAACAAAAATGAGCCGCCAAAAAGGAATTCTCCCCCACCCCACAAATTAGTGAAATGGAAACGGTTGAGGGAAAAAGCGAGAAGATAAATTAGGGGAAGAAATAAATAATTTAATTTATTTAATATAGGGGCGATAAGAATTAACTGCATGAAAAAGGCAATGAAATAAAGGGGGCCGGCGGCGTTGAAATTAATAAGTGACAGAAAAAATGGTTTTTTGAATAAAAGACAAAGAACAATAGTCGCGATAGTGTAGGGAATAATGATAGAGACGAGACGTTTTTTGTAAAATTGAAAAGTGTTGTGGCGCGAGAGAGTCATGGCGCTGGTGATGCCGGCGAGAAAAATAAAAATGGCAACGGAATAGGAGGTGTGATATTGAACTAGAGGATTTTTGTAAAGATTATAAAGATGATCGACTAAGACCGCGACGATGGCAAGGCCTTTTAAAAAATCGAGCCAGACGTAGCGAGGTTTCATGATTTAATAAATTGATATAAAGATGCCGGACGATGGTTGACATTTTTTTGGACTATTTTGGCTTTTTGAATTAAGCCGGAATTTAAGATTTTTTTTCTAAAGTTTCGATTATCCAGTTTTTTTCCTTCAATCACTTCATAGACAATCTGGAGATCGTTTAAGGGAAAAGAATTGGGCATGAGTTGATCAACAAATTGACTGTCAATATTAAGTTTTAGATATTTAATGGCACGATCAATAATTTCTTTGTGATCAAAGGCCAGTTTTGGCAAAGCGTCGATTTGATGAAAATCTTTCAGATTGCTGACTTTGTCGTAGGCTAATAAAGCAATAAAGCCGATGGAAATAATTCTTGACCTGGGATCACGATTAGGATTGGTAAAGGTATGGAATTGTTGAAAAAAATGGTTTTTTACCCCAGTAATATCTTTTAATTTGCGAGCTAAGGTAATTTCGGCAGTTTCTTTGGGTTGCAATAAGCCTCCCGGTAATTCTAATAAATTTTGGAAAGGGGCTTTCTCGCGCGTAGATAGATATACCCATAGCTTCTGGTCTTTTATGATAAAAATAACAGCGTTGACGGCAATATTGGCTGTTTCATAATGATTAATTTTTTTCTTTTCCATATCTTTATATTATACCATTTTTTGACAATTTGTTAACGTATTAATTACGCTATTGACAAAAGAGAAAAGAGGGATACAATACAAGTGCTTAACGTCGTTAATACGTTAAGGTTAAATAGGAGATACAAATGCCAGCAGAAAAAATCGGGCCGATTAAGCCAAAAGAGGTGGAAAAGGAAAAGATAATAACTTTTCCTGATCAGGTATTTCAGTCGTTCAATGAACTGATTATCGAAAAGATTAACGGACATTACGTAACTATCCTTCAAAAAGAAGTCGTTGAACGTATGGTGAGCAAGGGTTTAAATAAGGATGAAATATTTAAAAAGGGATGGCTGAACATAGAGAGCGTCTACCGAAAGGCAGGCTGGGAAGTTACGTTTGACAGTCCTGGTTATTGCGAATCATACGAGCCCTCTTTTAAATTCAGCTATGGAAGACAGGATATTGTGTATCGATAGTTAGACTATCTTTTCCCAGGGGTAGGAGGGATTGCCGAAGTGACCGTAGGCGGCAGTTTTTTGGTAAATCGGGCGGCGAAGATTCAAGGTTTTGATTATCCCTCTTGGAGATAGATCAATTAAATTCCAAGCAAAATCTTCGATTTCTTTAATTGATTTTTTGTTGGTACCAAAAGTTTCAATTGATTTATTGACGGGACCCATGCTCCCAATAAAATAAGCTAATTGAACTTCGACGCGAGAAGCAAGCCCGGCAGCAATAATGTTTTTGGCAATAAATCTGGCAGCGTAGGCGGCGGAACGATCTACTTTGCTTGGATCTTTACCAGAAAAACAACCACCACCAATACGACCCATACCACCATAAGTATCGACAACGATCTTGCGACCGGTGACGCCAGTATCAGTCGCTGGACCACCTATTTCCCATTTACCGGTGCCATTTACAATAAAATCTTTTTGATCGATTTCATTTAATTTATATTTGGCGATAGTTGGTAATACTAAATATTTCCAAAGATCATTTCTTAATTGCTCGGTTTTGATTTTTGGATCGTGAGGACAAGCAATAACAACATTGACTAATTTGTCTGGTTTGTTGTTTTTGTAAGAAATGGTAACTTGAGTTTTGCCATCGGGTCGGAGATATTTTAGTTTGGTAGTTTTTAACTTATCCAAGTTTTTTGCCAAATCATTGGCCATATCGATAGGTAGAGGCATATAATTGTCGGTTTCATCGGTGGCATAACCAAACATCATACCTTGATCACCAGCACCGTCACAGTCAACACCCATAGCAATATCGCAAGACTGATGGTGGACGTGAACATCAATGACAGCATTGGAATCAAAATTAAAATCTGGATTATTGAAACCTAGATCTTTGATGACATTTTTGACAATTTTTTTGAAGGCAATTTTGCCAGCACAGGTAATTTCACCGGCGAGGGTGACATGATTTTTTGTAACTAAAGTTTCGAGGGCAACACGAGAGCGAGGGTCGAGTCTAAGAGCTTCATCTAAAATAGCATCGGAAATTTGATCAGCAATTTTATCGGGATGTCCGGCGCAAACCGATTCGGATGTGAAAGTAGGATAGTTCATTATTTTTTCTCCTTCAATTTATAATAGAGACCTGTCCTTTTAGCACCGTGACCCTCCGATAATTATCGGAGAACTCGGTTGCTGCCCCAGCAGTTGCGGGACTCTTGACAGTTCTATGTATTATACCTGTTATCTGAGCTGAAGTGAAGTGGAATCAAAAATAATATTTAGGGGTTTGATGACAACTTGTTTATTGCCTTCTTTGATTTCGCCGGCAATCCAGGATTTATAGCCAAGATCTTTGGCAATTTGGCAAATTTTGGGAGCATCAGATTTGTCGACATAATAGGCAAAACCAACCCCCATATTGTAGTTTCCATACATATATTGCAGATCTTTGTCACTCATTTTTTGAATTAAAGAAAATTCTTCCTGACAGGGCGGGACAAGATTTATTTCATAAGCGAAAGCTTTCTTTGCCCGCATGAGTTTGCGCCAACCATGACCGGTAACGTTAACTATATAATGAATGTCGATATCGGCAGCAAAAATATTTCGATTAAGCTGCGAATAAATATGAGTCGGAGTCAAAATTGCGGCACCAAGAGTTTGACCAGTTTTCATTTTGGTCAAATAACCGGCGGGTAAATTATTTATGCATTTTCGAATTAAGGAAATGCCATTTGATTGGACACCACTACTTTCGATAAAAACAATGCTATCACCGGCTTTTATCTTACTTTGAACGACAAGATTTTTTTTGGGATTAATAATACCGACAGCCGAACCGGCCAAATCAATGGTTTTGTCGTGAATGATATCTTTTAAAACCGGGGTCTCGCCACAGGGATATGAAGCGCCGGAAAGATTGCAGGCATGCGTCCAGCCATCTAGGAGGGCATCAACGCGTTTTTTATTGGCAAGCCAGGCGTCATCGCCTAAACCAAAATAGGCAGGCACGGCGATAGGATCGGCACCAACAGTGAGTAAATCGTTAACAATCATGGCAACAGTATCCTGGGCAATGGCTTTGTAATAAGTTTCGCCGGTTAATTCTTCCATCTGGTCGGCAATTAAATTTTTGGTGCCTAAACCTTCGACAACCAAAGCCAGATAAAATGGACCCAGGTCGATAACATTGGCTGATTCTCCCCTGCTTTCAGTGACTTCCTCAAAATTCAGACGTTGTAAATTTTTGACAGTTTCCAAACCGCATGATTGGGCCTTAATTTTGGTAGGATCCATGTTTTTATAATCATAGGTTTGTGAAGGCTGACTTTTGGACATATAGACGAATTATACTATGAAAAATTATTTAATTGAGCAAGACCACAAAAAGGTTAAGAATAGAAGCGAATGAAACCCAGCCAAGATACGGATAAAGCAAATAAGCGGCGGTTTTGTCGATGACAGTAAATTTAATAATAGTTAGGAGAATAAAAATCCAGAGTAAGATAATATCGATAAAAGCCAGAAGTGGAAGATGAAGGCCAAAAAAGATATATGACCAAAGAAAATTTAGAGATAATTGGATTAAAAAAATCATAGGAAATTTAGTTTTTCGCCAAACAATAGAAA